>ULRP01006109.1_pt1 | contig 50939 bp, 49 predicted proteins | sample 1955521 | NCBI WGS metagenome assembly ULRP01 (sample SAMEA4835685, study PRJEB28245) | human gut metagenome | biome: gut microbiome; material: fecal sample | place: Denmark | collected 2008
TTTAACAAATATTTCAAAAAAGTTTTAAAAAAAGTTCATCTAAGGCATATAAAAAAAAGCCCCCGAAACGGGGGCTTTAATCTTTATTGCCGGAAATAAACAGGCGCTTTAACGTTCCTGGCCGGCTTTTGCCGCACTGACAACGGCCGGCACCACAGATTTTGAAACCATACCGGTCGTTTTTCCGGCCTGTTTGTTCTTATTCATACCCAGCTGGTCGGTCAGGACTTCCAGTTCATCGACAAAACCTTTAACCACACTCAGCCCTTTTTTCCAAAAATCGGGTTTTGAAGCGTCCAAACCGAACGGCTTTAACATCTGCTGATGACGTTCCGAACCGCCTTTTGCCAGCATGTCCATGTATTTTTTCGGGAAGTCTTCCACTTTTCCTTCTTCATACACTTTATACAGCGAATTAACCAGGCAGTCGCCGAAAGCATACCCGTAAACATAAAACGGCGTATGAATCAAATGCGGAATCGTTGACCACATTGCGTTCGATTTGTCATCATTTGTTACCGCAGGCCCCAACGCTTCGTTCTGCGTTTTCGTCCAGATCCCGTTCAAACGGTCGGGCGACAATTCGCCTTCCGCACGGCGCGCGGTATGCACTTCGGTTTCAAAGCGGTGGAACGCGATCTGACGCACCGAAGAATTAATCATTGATCCCGTTTTTTCCGCCAGCATTGCAAAACGCTGTTTGGGATCCTGTTCATGTTTCAACATATATTTGAACGTCATCATTTCACCGAAAATCGACGCCGTTTCCGCCAATGTAATCGGCGTATTGGATTTCAGCATACCCTGTCCGCGCGCCAAATATTGATGCACGCCGTGCCCCAGTTCGTGCGCCAGCGTCATGACGTCGTTCGTCGTCCCCATGAAATTCAGCATTAAATACGGGTGCGCCGACGGAACGGCCGGGTGGGCATACGCGCCGCCTTCTTTGCCTTCTTTCGGAGCGACGTCAATCCAGTTATTGTCAAAAAACTTTTTGCCGACGACCGCCATTTCGGGCGAAAATTCATTATAAGCTGACAAAACAATTTCTTTGGCTTCGTCCCAGGAATATTTCTTTTCCGGCAGATCGGGGATCGGCGCGTTGCGGTCGGAATAATCCAGCTTGTCAACGCCCAGCCAATCCGCTTTCATTTTATAATACCGGTGGGAAATATCCGCGTGGCTTTCCACAACCGAATCAACCAAAGCGTCAACGACTTCGTCTTCCACCTGATTTTCAATGTTGCGGGCGGAAATCGGGCGTTTATAGCCGCGCCATTCGTCTTCGATCTGTTTATCTTTGGCCAGTGTGTTGGTAATCAGAGAAAACGTCGCCATGTTTTCTTTCATCACACGATTGATTTCGGCGCAGGCTTCGTGGCGCGTCGCCATATCGGGATCGGACATTTTGGCCATGGCTTCGGGTTCGGTCAGTTCTTTGCCGCCGACGTTAAAGCGCAAAGACGCCATTGTTTCGTCAAACAGGCGGTTCCAAGCCGTCGCCGCGCTCATAGACTTATCATGCAGCAGCTTTTCCATATTTTCCGGCAGCATATGATCCCGCGCGGCACGGACGTTTTTAACCCACGGTTCGTATTTCTGCGCGACGGGCGAAGTCATCTTTTCCGCCAGCTGATCGTCTGTCAGAGAATTTAATTCCAATTCAAAAAACAGCATTTTACCGGATACATCGTTTGATTTTTCCTGCACGTTTTGATAGAACGCCGATATTTCCGCATCATTCATGTTTGTCGAATGCATCATATAAGAATACGCGTCCAGCCGCCCCAGCGTTTCATTTAATTTCTCGTATTCTTCAATGGATTTGCCAAATTCATCGGGCGCCGCGGCGGCCAGTTTTCCTTTATAATGCGTTTCAAAGCGCAGAGCCCCCGCGGAAACGGCCGCCATGTCTTTTTTCAATTCGGGCGAATCCATCGAAGGATAAAGGTCGCTGAGATCCCATTTCGGCAGTTGTTCGGCCATGACGTTCTCCTTTTCTTCAAAATCTTTTCAATTTTTGTCCAAAAAGTGAAAAAATGTCAATAGTTTTTAACGATATGCCGCCTTGAAAATTTCAATATTTTCCTTCAATGACAGCGTATAGCGATCCATTGCGAACAGATTGCTCATTGTTTTATGGGCGTTTCTGGCCAATTTTTCCATTTCATCGGCCTGAATGCCGTAATCCGACATCTTTAAATGATCAACGCCGCATTCTTTTTTCAGTTTTTGCAGAGCATGCACAAAAGTATACGGTTTTTCTTCTTCGGGCAGACCGTCGGTTACTTCGCCCATCATATGCGCCATTTTGATAAAGCGGTCGGGCACATATTTGGCAAAAAACGAAAAATACGCCTCTGAAATCATCAAAAGCCCCGCGCCGTGCGGCAGTTCGGGGTGAAAAGCCGTCATCGCGTGTTCCATGGAATGTTCCGACGTGCAGCTGGACGTTGACTGCACCATGCCCGACAACAGCCCCGCCAGAGCGATGTTCGTACGCGCTTCAATGTCCGAACCGTCGCGGACGGCTTTCGGCAGGTTTTTAAAAATCAGCCGGATCACCTGCAAAGAAAACGCTTCGCTGATCGGCGTGGCGATTTCGGCAATAAAGCCTTCCGCCGCATGGAAAAAAGCGTCAAATCCCTGAATAGCCGTCAAAAACGGCGGCACGCTGAGCGTTAATTCGGGATCAACGATCGACAGGCAGGGAAAAGTCGACGAAACGCCAAACCCTATTTTTTCCTGTAAATCCCGGTCGGTAATCACCATCCACGGATCGGCTTCGGTGCCCGTGCCGGCCGTCGTCATAACGGCCACAATCGGCAGAGCGGCGTTTTTCACCGGCTTTCCTTTTCCCGATCCGGTCACGATATAATCCCATAAGTCGCCCGGATTACGCGCCATCAGGGCAATCGCTTTGGCCGCGTCGATCGTGCTGGCGCCGCCGACGCCGATAACAAATTCGCAGAAATTATCGCGGGCAAACTGCGCGGCTTCCATGACATGCGCTTTGGACGGATTCGGGCGGATCTTGTCAAAAATCATATATTCAACGCCCTGGTGTTTCAAAGCCCGCAGCACCCGGTCCAAATAGCCTTTTTCCTTCATGGCGTCCCCTGCGGAAACAACCACAAGCGCCAGCTTTCCGGGCAGTTTTTCGCGTTTCAGTTCATCAAGTTTGCCAACGCCGAACAAAACCTTTGTCGGAATCGAAAAATCAAAATCAATCATCGCCGCCTCCCTTTATTTCAGGACGCTTTATTTATACGTTTTTTCAGGCAAAAAGAAAGCAAAAATCAGCGCGTCGGACGCAAAAATCCGAACGGAGAAGACGATTCAAAGCTTTCACGGCGTTCCGGGTGACCCGCCGTTTCCGGCAAAACCGCCTCTTCGGGCGGCTGATCCGGATATTCCGGCGCCGCCGCGGCAGGTTCGGGGTCTTCGGGATCATACTGCGGCACTTCATAAGCATACGGCGGCGCGTATGTTTCGTCCGCCGCCGGTTCGGGCAGAGTTTCCGGTTCGGCCGGTTCCGCAGACTGCGCGAAAGCCGCCTGCCGGCTGTCTATTTCCCGACAGGCTTCCACAAAGCGCAGGTAAACCCGCCCCAAAGATCCTTCTTCAAAAATCTTGGTCAGATAATGTTCGATATCGTGGCGTTCCAGCATTGTAAACATCTGTTCAAAGCGGTAACAAAACGTCCGTACCGCGTTTGACAGAATATCGTCGCGTTTCAACTGATTTTGCAGGTCGTCTTTAAACTTCGGCGAATTATCCGCGTTTTGCAGCAGCACTTTACAAAACGCCCACCGGTTGCCGTCGCCGACACGCTGCCAGACCAATTCCGTATGCGCCGGCTGAATCAACCCCAGGCGCACAACGATATCCGACAGCAGATCGTTTAATTCGTTAATAAATAAATCGGCGTTATGCAACACCAGCGCGCTGCGCGTCTGCACCTGCGTTTCCATCATCGTACGGACCATTGCTTCGGCATGGTCGGCCGACCGGCGGGTCTGCGCCAGCAACAGGTTAATCGTATGCCCTTGTTTATGCAGCGTCATGGCGTTATAAAGCAGGCCGACGACCAGCCATAAAAAGATCACCGGCAGAAAAGCCGTCGCCGCAATCATGACGACGTCGGGCATCGGCAAGCCGAACAGCTGCGGAAAGCCGATTTTGGCATAAATATAAAACAAAACGCCGCCCAGCCACAGCAAAGAAGCCGCAACGGAAAAACTGAACAAAACGATCAAACCGACCACGTCTTTATCCCTTTCAGCAGAAAAGCGAATAAACAAATTAAAAAAAATTATAAAACGAGTTTATAAATTTTCTCTAAATACCGGGGAATATTTTTATTCTCTTATGCCGGCAAAAGTGATAATAAGAAGATTAGCTTTAAATTTTAAAACAAACAGAGGCACCATGGAACAGGAACAGTATCTGGAATTTGAAAAACCCATCGCCGAACTGGAAAGCAAAATCGAAGGCCTGCGGCATTTAAGCAGCGCGGACGACGGCGTCAGCATTGCCGAAGAAATCAGCCGTTTGCAAAAAAAAGTCGAAAAACAGGTCAATCAGCTGTACGCCAAACTGACCCCGTGGCAGAAAACACAGGTGGCCCGTCACCCCAACCGACCGCATTGTCTGGATTACATTAACGGCCTGATTACGGATTTTATTGCTTTGGCCGGCGACCGTTTGTTTGCCGAAGACGCCGCCATCGTCGGCGGACTGGGACGGTTTCAGGGCCATTCCGTCATGGTGATCGGGCAGGAAAAGGGGCATGATATCGAAACGCGCCTGAAACACAGTTTCGGCATGGCCAAACCCGAAGGATACCGCAAAGTCATTCGTTTAATGAAAATGGCGGACAGATTCGGTCTGCCGATTATTACGTTCGTCGATACGGCCGGCGCTTTCCCGGGGCTGGAAGGCGAAGAACGCGGTCAGGCCGAAGCGATCGCTTCCTGCATTGACCAAAGCTTTGCCGTCCGCGTGCCACTGATCAGCTGCGTCATCGGCGAAGGCGGTTCCGGCGGCGCGATCGCTTTGGCGACGGCTAATCGTTTATTGATGTTGTCCAATTCCATTTACTCCGTCATTTCGCCGGAAGGCTGCGCGTCGATTTTGTGGCGCGACGGAACGCAGGCGCAAAAAGCGGCGGAAGCACTGCACTTAACCGCCGATGATTTAAAAGAGCTGGGCGTCATCGACGAAATCATTCCCGAACCGACGGGGGGCGCCCATCGCGCCAAAGAAGCCACCGTCGCCGCCGTCGGAGACGTGATCGCCAAACATTTAAAAGAACTGTTGAAAATGGACCGTGATAAAATCCGGCGCGACAGAGAAGAAAAATTCTTAAAAATGACGCGCCTGCAATAGAAAACGCTTCCGCATAAAAAAACAGCCTCCGGACAGAGGCTGTTTTTTAAATATCAAAAGGTTATTTATCCGCAATTTTATCCAACTTTGCCGGCAGATTTAAAATCGCCGTCAAAATATCCAGCGTAAAGTAATACGACAGGAACGCGACATAAACCAGCAGCGGCAAAAAAGCCGAAAAACACAGATAAATCAATACCTGCATCTGTTCAAACAAAGCGTCGGAATTAAACAGCATTACCGCCAGCTGTAAAACACCGAAAGCAATCGCCGTTCCGAAAACAACCGGCGTTAATTTCAGGCACCCTTTGGCAAAAAAGGACGTCAGACCGATAAATTCTTCACCGACCGAAGTTTGTTCCACAATTTCAACATTCAGTTCAGACGGCTGCAGCAGCAAAAACAGCCAGAATTCGCAGAAAATAAACAAAAACAGACTGGCAAAGAAAACATTGTTCGATTCAACAACCATCATGCCCATGATTTCGGCTCGGAACGTCACAATAGAAGAATAAATGCCGTACAGCAGCGCCAGAACGCCGACAATGCCGACAAACAAAGCCATGACTTTTAACACGCCGGCCGAAGACATTTTCGTCGGCGCGTTTTTAATCAGCGTATTTAAAGCGGGCAGCATCGTAAAAGCCACATAATGCAAAAACACGCACCCCACGACGGACAGCAGCGTAAAAATAACGCCCGAAACAATCGGCATGTCATAACGCACCGTCAGAACAACGGAAAAAACAATGCTCAGCGCGGCGATGACAAACAGCCCCGCCAGACCGATCCGCGCAAAAAAATCACCGGCGGACAACACCTTTCCGCTGGCTTTGCGGGACAAAAAATCAAAAAAACGATTGATCCATTCAGAGGTGTTGGGAAGAGATATTTTTTTCATATAAAATGCTCCTTAACATTTAATCGCGGAAATTAACAAACTGCAGCGGTTGATTAATTCCCAGCGTTTTTACAAAAGCGATCGCATCTTGCAGATCGTCACGTTTTTTTCCTGAAACGCGCAGTTCGTCGCCCTGAATGGCGACCTGCACTTTCTTTTTGGAATCTTTAATGGCTTTAGCGATTTTTTTCGCCGTTTCCTGATCTATTCCCTGTTTGACGCGGACGACCTGCCTGATCATGGCGCCGGACGCTTTTTCCTCTTTGCCGAAATCAAGGGCGGAAGGATCAATCTTACGCCGCGCGGCATAAGTCAAAACCAGTTCGTGCACCTGTTTTAATTTCAGCGCGTCGTCAGCCAGAATGATAATTTCCGCGTCCTTTAATTCCACGGCGCTGTTTGATCCTTTAAAATCAAAACGCTGGGAAATTTCGCGCGACACACCGGCTACGGCGTTCGTTATTTCAGTCATGTCCGTTTTAGAAACAATATCAAAAGAAGGCATTTTCAACTCCTGCAGGAAAACAATCCGATTATTATACGCAAAAAAGACAAAATCCGCATCAAATTTTTCCGGATACGGAAAACGACGGATTTTCCGGCCCTTGAACCGGGAAACCCGCCGTTTGAAAAGCTGCGCGGAAAATCAGCCGACAATCTTTAAATTTTCGGCCGAGCTTCTGCCGTCTTTGCCGGGCAGCAGATCATATTCTATGCGCTGTCCGTCCTGTAATCCGCGGATCCCCGCCTTTTGCACGGCGGAGATATGGACAAACACGTCTTTTGATCCGTCGGAAGGACAAATAAAACCGAACCCTTTTGTATTATTAAACCATTTTACTGTACCAACACTCATCTTCATCTCTTTCGTAAAAATTACAGACCTCTTCTTTCAAGGTAAGATCAGACTATCATGAAAAAAAAGACGCGTCACTTTATCCCTTAGTCGTGGATTCATATTACAAAACGCTTACAATTCATGCGGCCGGCGTACTTTTTTCTTGTAATGTTTGCCAAAAAGAGGATAACTAGACAAAAGAAACATATTGTTTATGAAGACAACCTCGGAGGAGAACAAGCCCATGATGGAATTTTTCGAAAATGTCGATTTGCCGCAGCGTATTGCTTTTTTGGGAACGATCGCGCATCTGGCGCGCGTCGACGGCGAATTTGACGGCAACGAAAAACAGTTTTTCGTTGATCTGGCAAAATTATACAACCTGACAAAAGAAGAAGCAAAAGAAGCTATCCGCCCCAGATCCGAAGAAGAAGCTCTGGAACTGGTCAAAACCATCAAAGAAAAAGGATTTGCTCTGGTTTTGATCCGCGAAATGTTTTATCTGGGCTATGAAGACGGCGATCTGTCGGATTCCGAAATCCTGTTCATTTCAAAAGTCGGAATGGCTTTGAATATTCCTTTGGAAAAAATGGAACAGATCAGCAATTGGGTGATCCGCGGCATCGAATGGGAAGAAGAAGGCGCAGATATCTTTTCGGATTACCAGTCCGTCGATATGTCCGAAGACGAATTGGATTCTTATGATTTTTAACGGCTTGTCTTTTCATAAAAAAAAGCGTATATAAGCGTCCTGTCTTTATTTTCAAGGAGTCCTTTATGGCAAAAGAAGAATTGTTGGAATTCAGCGGCACCGTCATTGAAAAGCTGCCGAACGCGATGTTCCGGGTAAAACTGGAAAACGATCATGAAATTCTGGCGCACACGGCCGGTAAAATGCGTAAATTCCGGATCCGCGTCATGGTCGGCGACAAGGTAGACATCGAAATGACGCCCTATGATCTGACAAAAGGACGCATTACGTTCAGGCATAAAACGCCGGTTTAAAAAATTTCCCTCCTTAACGGAGGGATTTTTGTTTTCCGCTTTTGAAATAAAGCCGGTCAATCAATAATGCGGCGGCCGCGTTTCTTCGGATAAAGGGCGAACTTGGCCGCTGACGTCAAAATTCTGCGACAGAAAAAAAACATCGCGCTGCAGCCTGTCTATTTTTAACGCCTGTTCGGCAACAATCTGGTTTAAATCCTTGATCGTGCGTTCGTATTCGGCAGCAACGCTTTCCAAAGCGATAAAGCGATCTTCAATCTCATTAATATCCATTCTGTTTCTCCTTTTCACGGCCGGAAAAATCATGACGGCAAAAAACGTTCGGACGGCCTCTGCGGGATTTCTTATTTTGATTAAACATCATATTGCTTATTGAGTAAATGTCCTAAAAGGAATACCTTTAAAAAAATAATTTTCAAACGAGGACTGCCATGACGGAATTAACCGATTTATTTTGCACTTTAGCGCGAATTCCTTCGCCTTCCATGCGGGAAGACGCCGTTGCCGAACAGATTATTTCTTATTTTCACCAAAATCATATCGCCGCGCGGCGCGACGATTTCGGCAACATTTATGCCGAAATTCCCGCAACGGATCCTTCAAAGCAGCCTCTGATGCTGTCTGCGCACATGGACGTCGTCGGGGATTCAAGTCCGGTTAATATCATTGCCGAAAATAATATCTTAAAAACGGACGGCAAAAGAACGCTGGGAGCAGACGACAAAGCCGGCGTCGCGGCGGCGATGCTGCTGGCAAAAACGGTTGCCGAAGATAAAAATCTGAAACACGGCGGACTGGAAATCGTTTTCACCCGTGACGAAGAACAAAATATGAGCGGCGCGCACGCTTTAAAAACCGACGCTTTTAAATCCGAATACATTTTGGTTTTGGACGGCGACCGTCTGGGAGATTTCCAGATTGCCGGCGCCGGATATACAAAAATGCTGTTAAGCGTCAAAGGGCTGAAAGGCGGACATTCGGGGATAGATATCGGCGACCCGCAGCGCGTCAACGCCGTCAAGCTGATCGCCGACATCATGGCCGAACTGCCGCAAGGCGTCTATTACAAAGACGACACCGGCGTTATTACGTCGATCAACGCGGGCGCGGTTGTCGGCGGCGGCGTGAAAAATCTGGCGACGGACAAGCAAGGCGCCGATTTCGCTTTGTTCCTGACCGAACAGGCGATGTCCAACATCATTAACACGGACGCGTTCGCTTTATATTCCATTCGCAGTTCAGACAAAGCCAACGAAGCCGAACTGACGGCCGGCATTGAAAAAACAGTCGCGGCGTTCAACCGGAAATATGAAGGAAAAGCCGTCTTTTCCGCCGCGTTTGAAGAACACATGCCGCCGTTTGAAAAATCAGACGATACGGCAATGATTAAAACGGCTGAAAAAGCCGCGGAAAAACTCGGTCTGAAATTAAACGTTTCCTCTTTTCACGCGGGGGCGGAAACACATATTTACGCTCAAAGAAAAAATGCCGGCGGAAAAACGTTTAAACCGTATCTGGTCGGCGCGGCAAACATATACAATATGCATTCCGCCGCCGAATACGTCGAAACGCAATCCATGGAAAAGGGTTTTGAGCTGATAAAAACAATTTTTTATACGTTTAACAACGCTTAAAAAAAATACACGTTTTATTAAGAGCTTTGCCCTAAAATACGTATTCTGCCAAAATAGGATACGTATCAATGGATTATCAGGTTTTACGCAATGAATTAAAAAATATACGCAACTGGATATTTGATCTGGACGACACGCTTTACCCGCCGTCAAACGAAATTTATTCGCAAATGGCCCGGCGGATCCGCGCTTATATTATGCGGGCTTTGGGAATTGACGAAGAAACGGCTTCCGTCGTTCAGAAAGACTACTATAAAAAATACGGCGCGACCGTACACGGGCTGATGGTAGAACACAATATTTCCCCGGAAGATTTTACAGATTACGTCCATGAACTTGACTTGTCGTCTTTACAGGAAAATCCGCAGTTAAAAGCCTGTCTGGACGCTTTGCCCGGGAAAAAATACGTTTTTACCAACGGGGCTTATCATCATGCCGAACGCGTTTTGGAAAAGCTGAACATACGCACTTGTTTTTCCGGTATTTTTTCAATACGGGAAGCAGGATATGTTCCCAAGCCTGCCGAACAGACTTATCTGAAAATGATGCGAACTTTTCATATCAAACCGCAGGAAGGCATTATGTTTGACGACAGCCCCGCCAATATTCTGGCCGCCAAAAAAGTCGGGCTGCGCACCGTATGGATTTCATCAAATGTAACAAACAACCGGTATTGTTCCGTCGATACAAAGGATTTCTGCGATTACGAAACACCCGATTTAACGACGTTCCTGTCCGGCCTGCTTTTGGATAAAAGCGCATGAGCGACGTCGTCGGCCTGCTGCAGGCTTTGATCCGCTGTCCCAGCGTTACGCCGACTGACGCGGGAGTCATGGCTATCGTTGAAAATGAGTTGCTTCGTCTGGGCTTTTCCTGTGAAAGAATGATTTTCGGAGCCGGCAAAGACGAAACGCAAAACCTATATGCCAAAAAAGGAACCGGCGAGCCGCATTTTTGTTTTTTAGGTCATGTGGACGTTGTTCCCGTTGACGGGCAAAACTGGGATTATCCGCCGTTCGGCGCGGAAATCCATAACGGCAGGATTTACGGCCGCGGCGCGATGGATATGAAAAGCGGCATTGCCTGTTTTATTAAGGCATTGGAAAATTTTACGTTTAACGGAACGATTTCCCTGTTAATCACGGGAAATGAAGAAGACATTCCGACGTACGGCACGCCGGCGGTCTTAAAAGAGCTGACCGGCCGCGGCGAAAAATGGACGGCGGCGATTGTCGGCGAACCGGGCGGAACCGAAGCGACGGGAAGCGTCATTAAAACCGGCCGACGCGGCAGTTTAAATGCGCGGCTGACCGTTACGGGGAAAAGCGGGCATACCGGCTATACGCAGCTGGCCGTCAATCCCGTTGAAGCGTTATGCGATATCCTTAATGAACTCCGCCGTCCGTTAGACGACGGCACGCCCGATTTTGAACCGTCAACCCTGTCCGTCACAACGATTGACGTTGACAACCCGACGCCGAACGTGATTCCGGCAGCGGCTTTTGCGAAATTCAACTGCCGCTTTAACGATCTGCACACGGCTGAGAGCTTAACGAAGCTGCTGCGCGGCAGAATAGAGTCCGCCGCAAAAAAAGCCGGCGTGTCTTATGATTTCAAAACCGAATGCATGGCCGACGTTTTTATCTGCAAAGACCGCCGTTTACCCGAACTGGTCAGACAGGCTATCAAAGAAACGACAGGTATCGAACCGGCGGAAAGCACGGCGGGCGGATCTTCGGACGCTCGGTTTATGGTCAAGCACTGTCCCGTTTTGGAATGCGGCATCAGCGGGCAAAATATGCATGGTGCGAATGAAAGCGTCACTGTTGCGGATTTGGAAGTGCAAATTCAAATTTACCGGCGAATTTTAGAAAAATTTTTCGGTTGAACAATAAAAAAGCCCGCCGGAACAGCGGGCTTTTCCAACCGTCATTATTTTTTCTGAGGCGGAAAAACTTCCAATTCGTCGACAATCAGAAAATCAGGATTGTCAGAAAAATATTCAATCTGAACACGATCGCCTGTTTTTAAATCAGTCATCGTAATATCTTCGTCAAACCAGCTGTTATTTCTTTCCATTTCTGTGGCTTCGTTGACATTAAACAAATACGTATTGCCGTCGTCGCCTTTCAGCGTAAAGGTATTTTCTTCAACGGCGATGGTGTCAATCGTGCCGAACGTTTTTCCTTTGTTGGCGTCCGCCCAGACGGGGGAGGCCATACAAGACAAAAGCAAGCCTGTCAAAAGTACTTTTTTCATGTGACTCTCCTTAATGAAAAACAACGGCTTATTATAAACACCTCCGTTTTCAAAAAGAAGATCATCAAACTGCTAGTTTTCCACGGGAATAATACAGACTTCGATCCCGGCTTCTTCCAAAACGGATCTGGCCAGATTAAAGTTTTCCGTCCAGCGTTCGGGGATCGGTCTGTCTTCGACGACGACGCGTTTAATGCCGGACTGAATGATCGCGCCGGCGCAGCGCGAACACGGCAGATACGGATAAACGTAAATCGTACAGCCCGATACGGACTTCGGCGCGGTTAAAATGGCGTTGGCTTCGGCATGAACGATCAGTTCGTATTTTAATTCGCGTTTGTTCAACCGGTCGGCCGTATCTTCCACCCCGATCGGCAAACCGTTAAAACCGACGGAAACAATGCGCTTTTTATCATCGACGATCACCGCCCCGACCTGAGAAGAAGGATCCTTTGACCACGTCGCGATCAGACGGGCCAGATCAAAAAATCTTTTCTGCCATTTATCCATTTTCAGCTTCCTTTCAAAAGTATCATACCAATCTTTTGTCGAGCCGACAAACAAAAAGGCTTAACAAACCGCTTCGCTGCCGTTACAGTAACAAAAACTTTTTAACTCAGGGAATGAAAATGAAACCGATTATCGCCGTACTTTGTCCGATGCCCATGGAATTCGAAGCCGTGGAAAAAGCTTTCGGAAAACTGGGAGAACCTTTGGAAACCGTTTTTGAAGAAAAGAAAATCGATTTCGAAAATCTGGATATTATTCTGGCGCGCTGCGGCGTCGGAAAAACGCTGGCGGCAGCAAAAACGCAGAAAATCATTCAGATGTACGAACCCGATCATATTTTTGTCTGCGGCGTCGCGGGCGCCGTTTCTGAAGAATTAAACGTTTTCGACGTTTTTGTTCCCGGCCGCATCGTTCACGGCGACATTCGGTTCGGCGACGTTTACAATCCGACGGACGTAACGGAATCCGGCTTGCCTTTATTTGAAGGAAAACCCGGTTTTTCACAGACGGCTTATCTGCCGGAACGGCTAAACGCGCCTTATAAGTCGGGAACGCTGGCAACGATTGATTTTTTCGCGGAAGAAAAAGAAAAGACTTTTTTGGAAGAAAAGTTCAACGCCGCCTGCATTGATATGGAAAGCGCCGCCGTCGCACAGATCGCCACGCTGTGGAATATCCCCGTTACCGTAATCCGCGCCGTGTCGGACAGCAGAAAGCATACGTTCGGCGATTTTGAAACCAACGCGCCAAAAGCCTGCGATATCGCGGCGCAGGCTTTGATGGCTTTGTTAAGAAAAATCTAAAGATCCGAAGAATAAATAAAATTCATCAGACGGACCGGGCGGCTGCCCAGCTGTTGCCATGTTTCCATAATTTCCAGACAGGCCAGAGCCGCCGTCGGAAACCCTTCGGATACACGGTGATTTTGCGCTTCGGCCGTTTCCCGCGTATCTTCGCAGATCATCGGCAGAAAATCCTGCAGGCCGGGATTATGGCCGATCACCAGAACTTCGTGTTTTTCCGGACTCATCTGGCGCAGGATATGCATCATTTCTTCGGCGTCCGCCATATAAAGAGCGTCGACAAAAACAACCTCTGTCGGAACAAAGGCCTTCCTAAGTTTTTTCAAAGTTTCCATTGTCCTGACGCAGGGAGAACACAAAATCAGATCCGGTTGAACATGTTTTTCACGCATCAGGTTTCTGATTTTTTTCACGTCCTTCCTTCCCCGTTTTCCCAGCGGGCGTAAAGCGTCTTCGGCCTTTTTTTTCGCCTTTGCCGATTTGCCGTGGCGCATCAGGTATAAATGGCGCGGTTCTTCGGATTTCGGGGTATCCGGCGCCTTTTTTTGTTTTAAAACGCCCGCAGCCCCGGACGTTTTTGTTTTTGACGTTGATTTCACCATGGTTCCCTCTTAAAAAAAAATATGATTCAGGATAAAAAGATCCGGCCGGAAAAGATAGATGTTCATTTGGTCTAGACTCTTTTTATGCTTTTATTTCAGGCAAAAACATTATACGAATTAATCTGACTATTACTTTTAATTAAGGATTCTTTTTTATGACTGCCGAAACCGTTGTTTTTTCAGAACCTGTTTCCCTTTCGTCGCCGTCGCGCTTCTTTAACCGGGAATTGTCCTGGCTGGCCTTTAACCAGCGTGTGCTGGAAGAATCGATGAACAAACGGTATCCTTTGCTGGAACGTCTGCGTTTTCTGGCTATTTCCGGATCAAATCTGGACGAGTTTTTTATGGTGCGCGTCGCCGGCATTCTGGCGCAGATTTACGCCGGTATTACAACGCGCTCCGACGACGGCCTGACCCCGCAGGAACAGCTGGACGCAATTAATGAACGCGTCGCCGTTCTGCGCAAAACGCAGGACGAATATTTTCATATCCTGAAAAAAGAATTGGAAAAAGAGCATATCTTTTTAATTTCGCGCGATCAGTTGTCCAAACAGGACATGAAAGCGTTAAAGGAAGTTTTTGAAGAATCCGTTTTTCCGGTTTTAACGCCGATCGCGCTGGATCCCGCGCACCCGTTTCCGTGGTTGGCCAATTTGTCGCATTCTCTGATTTTTTCAATGAAAGACAAAGAAGGAACGGAACGCAAAGCGTTGATTCCTCTGCCGACCAGCCTGCCGCGGTTTATCCGGCTGAATAAAAAACCGGCTCGATTTATCACGCTGGAAGACGTCGTTATGCAGTTTATCGAAACGATTTTTCCAAATTTTAAAGTTCAAAACGCCGGATTGTTTTCCATTGTGCGCAACAGTCTTTTGCAAGTGGACGAACGTGCCGAAGACCTGGTCAGTCAATTTGAAACGGCTTTGGCGCAGCAAAAACGCGGCGACGTCATCGCTTTAGTCATGAATCAGGATATGCCGCAGGAATTGGCCGCTTATTTAACGCACAAGCTGGACGTCGAAAGCTTCGGCGTCGTGCGCAGAAACGGCATACTGGGAACGCGGTCTTTGTCCGCTTTGATCCTGTCCGACAGAAAAGACCTGCTTTTCAAGCCGTACAAGCCGCGTCATGCCGAACGCGTCCGCGATTTCAAAGGCGACCATTTCGCCGCAATCCGCAAAAAAGACATGGTTATTCACCACCCCTATGAATCCTTTGAAGTCGTCGTTAAATTCCTGCGTCAAGCGGCCAAAGACCCGGAAGTCGTATCAATCAAGCAGACGCTTTACCGGACGAATAAAAACTCTCCCATCGTCAAAGCGCTGATTGACGCGGCGCAGGCCGGCAAAGACGTTACGGCCGTCGTTGAACTGCGCGCCCGCTTTGATGAAGAAGCCAACATCAAATGGGCCAAAGACATGGAAAAAGCCGGCGTTCATGTCGTATTCGGGCTGATGAACTATAAAACACATGCCAAAATTTCGCTGGTCACACGTAAAGAAAACGGCAAAATGAAAAGCTATGCGCATTTCGGCACGGGCAATTATCACGAAGTCACCGCAAATCTTTATACCGATCTGTCCTTTTTCACCTGTGACAAAGATCTGTGCAACGACGCGGCTTTGGTCTTTAACTATCTGACGGGATACGCTCAGCCGGAAGGGTTAAAAAAACTGTCCATTGCGCCGTTAAATCTGCGCGACCGGCTGTTAAAGCTGATTGACAGGGAAATTTCTTACGCCAAAAAAGGCAAACCGGCCAATATCTGGGCAAAAATGAATTCCCTGCTGGACGACAAGTTGATCGACGCGTTGTACCGTGCGTCGCAGGCCGGCGTGAAAATCACGCTGGTCGTACGCGGTATCTGCGCCTTGCGTCCCGGTATTCCCGGATTTTCGGACAACATCAAGGTTAAAAGTATTATCGGCCGTTTTCTGGAACACGCCCGAATATTCTGTTTCGGCGCGGGCAACAAGCTGCCTTCCCCCAAAGCGAAAGTCTTTATTTCTTCGGCCGACTGGATGCAGCGCAACACGATGCACAGGGTAGAAACGCTGGTGCCGATTGAAAACGAAACCGTGCACGAACAAATCATGGGGCAGATCATGCAGGGCAATATCAAAGACGAAGCGCTCAGCTGGATCCTGCACCCCGACATGACTTACACGCGCGTTTCGGAAAGCCCGCAGGCTTTTTCCTGCCACCAGTTTTTCATGACTCACCCCAGTTTGTCCGGGCGCGGGTCGGCCAAGCTGCGCGGCATCGTCGCACGACAGAAAAAAGCCGTCAGAAAAGAAGAAAAAACAGCGGTGCAAATACTGCCGGCGCCGGAAACAGCCGAAGCCCCCGTCGTTCCGAGCATTAAAAAAACGCCTGTTAAAAAACAGAAAAAAATCGTCAGAAAATCTTTAACGCAAGTCAAAAAGGATTAAAAACATCATGGCTCACCATTCCGAAGAAGACGATATTGAATTTGAAGCCAACTTTTCCGGCAAAGAAGAAGCCGAAATCCGCACGCGGCTGATCGCTCTACAAGAAAAAATCCGGGAAGCGAACGTTCCCGTCATCGTGCTTTTATGCGGCGTTAACGGTTCGGGAAAAAATGCGGCTCTGGGCACTTTGCGCGACTGGCTTGATCAGCGTCAACTGGATCTGCATGCCTATGAACGCCGCGACATTCAAAAAGATCCGATCGAATTCCGCCGTTACTGGTGCGATACTCCGGTCAACGGCAATACCGGTATTTTCGTCAGTTCATGGTATTCCGATCCGCTGGTTTCCCATGCTTACGGAAAAATCAACGACGACGAATTATACGAACGATTGGACGAATGCAACGCTTTTGAAAAAGTGCTGGCCGATTCAAACGCTATTTTCTGCAAGCTCTGGTTTCACAAAAACAAAAGCGAACAGGAAGCTTTCTTACGCGCGCTGGACGACGATCCTTATGAAAAATGGCGCGTTATGCCGGACGATTGGAAAAACTGCTGCATGGCGGAAAACTTTGAAGCGGCGACAAAAAAAATTATCCGCTACACGGACAAAGATTACGCGCCGTGGTTTGAAATCGAAACGGGCTCTTTTACGGAACGTCTGCGCGTCGCGCTGGATATTTTCTGCACCCGCGTTGAAAAACAAATCGAAGCGTTCTTAAAATCAAAAGAAAAGGAAAAGAAAAACGACGACGGTAAAGACAAAGACGACAAGCCTAAAAAACCCGACTTCGTTAAAACGCTGAATATGGACGCAACGCTGTCCAAAGACGAATATCGCGAAATGCTGCCTTATCTGCGCGCGCGGTTAAACGCGTTGTTAATGGAAGTCAAAAAACGCAACAAAAAAGTCATTCTGGCGTTTGAAGGGCCGGACGCATCGGGCAAAGGCGGCGTGATCAGCCGGCTGGCTTCGTCGATTTTCGTGCGCGACTGCGACATTTTTCCCATTGCCGCGCCGACAAAAGAAGAAATCAACCATAACTACTTATGGCGGTTCTGGCAGCGGCTGACCAATCAAAAACTGCTGACCGTTTTCGACCGCACCTGGTACGGGCGCGTTTTGGTCGAACGCATCGAACATTTCGCGACCGATAAAGAATGGAAACGCGCTTATGATGAAATCAATCACTTTGAAAAGCAGCTGACAGACGGCAGAAACATCGTCGTTAAATTTTTGCTTTATATTACCAAAGACGAACAAATGGAACGGTTCAAAGCGCGTGAAGAAACCGCTTATAAAAAATGGAAAATCGGCAGCGAAGACTGGCGCAACCGCGAAAAATGGGATCAGTATGACGAAGCGTTTGAAGACATGCTGAAAAAAACCAACACTAAATATGCGCCGTGGTTTGTCGTCGCGGACAACAACAAAAAATACGGTCGTATTCAGGCGATGAAATTACTATGCGAGCATTTGGAAAAAGTACTGGATTACGATCCGGAAAACGACGTTCCGCCGCCGCAAAAAGAAGATGATCCGGAAAAATCAAAAAAGAACAAAGATAAAAAGAAAAAGGACTGACGTCGCGCCATGGATTTTGACGCTCCGGTTTACACAATAAAAGACGCGCATCTGCAGTTCGGCGAACGACCGCTGTTTACCGGGCTGGAACTGTATTTGACCAAAGGGCGGAAATACTGTCTGGTCGGCCGCAACGGATCGGGAAAATCGACTTTGTTAAAAGTCATCGCCGGACAAACGGAAGCGGACAATGCCGAAACTTTCCTGCAGCCCGGAACGGCAATTTCCTATATGGCGCAGGAAGACGATCTGGCCGGTTTTGCCACGCTGCGCGATGTTGTTCTGTCCGGTTTGGGCGAACATCAGGCGGATTTGGCCTATAAAGCCGACATTTTAATCGAACGGCTGGAAATTGCCGAAAATGTCGATCCGCGCACGGCGTCCGGCGGCGAACGCAAAAAAGCGGCTTTGGCCCGCGCTTTGGTTAACAATCCCGATATTCTGCTGTTAGACGAACCGACCAATCATCTGGACATTACAACGATCGAAAAGCTGGAAGAAATGATTTCAAAATTCTCCGGCGCTCTGATCGTTATCAGCCATGACCGCGCTTTTTTAAAACATGTCTGCGACGGTATTATATGGCTTGACCGCGGAATTGCCCGGACTCTAAACAAAGGATTTGACGCTTTCGAAGACTGGCGTGACGCCGTTTACGAACAGGAAGAAGCCGAACAAAACCGCTTGAACAAAAAAATAGAATCCGAAACCCGCTGGCTGCGCAAAGGCGTAACGGCGCGACGCAAACGCAACCAGGGGCGATTGCACAGGTTATATGATCTGCGCAATGAACGGCGCGATCAAATAAAGAAAACCGGATCGGTAGACTTAAATATCGACGGCGGCGTTATTCAGTCAAAATTGATTATCGAAGCGAAACACCTGTCAAAATCTTTTAACGGCCGGCCGATTGTGAACGATTTTTCGCTGCGCGTCATGCAGGGCAACAAAATCGGCGTTATCGGCGCGAACGGCGCGGGCAAAACAACGTTGATCAAACTGTTGACCGGACGACTGGCGCCGGATTCGGGGTATGCGCGTTTGGCAAAAACAACGCAGGAAGTTTATTTCGATCAGAACAGAGCCGTTTTGGATCCGACCAAAACGCTGAAAGAAACGTTATGTCCCGATGGGGGCGATCATGTTTTTGTCAAAGGCGCACCCCGACATGTTTATTCCTATTTAAAGGATTTTTTGTTTTCTCCTTCACAGGCAAACACGCCTGTTTCCGTTTTATCGGGCGGTGAAAAAAACAGGTTAATTCTGGCGCGCGATTTAGCCAAGCCCTCTAATTTTCTGGTATTAGACGAACCGACAAACGATTTGGACATGGACACGCTGGATTTGTTGCAGGACGCTTTGGAAACATACAAAGGCACTGTTTTAATCGTCAGCCACGATCGTGATTTTTTGGATAATACGGCGACGTCACTGCTATATATGGCCGGCGACGGCAGTGTTGTCGAATATGTGGATTCGTGCACGCATTTATTGGAAAAAATCAAAGAAAGAGAAAAAGAAAAGAAAAACGTTCCGACGGTCAAAGAACCGGTCAAACAAGAAAGCCGTTCCGAGCGTCCGAAAGCAATCCGGTTATCCTATAATGACAAAAGAGCCTTAGAAATGCTGCCCGGTGAAATCGCCGAGCTGGAACAGCAAATCAAGGCAATGGAAGAAAAACTGGCCGATCCTGACTTTTACGCCAAATCTCCGGCTGAATTTGAACAAACGGCAGCGAAATTGGAGCAATCAAAAACGCTGTTAGATGAAAAAGAAACCCGGTGGTTGGAACTACTGCCGTAGGGGCATTAGTTCTTTGTTTGCTGCCACGCCCGCCTCTGTCCAAAGAGCGTACCTGCGATACGGGCATTTATTTTTCTTTTTCCTGCCGCTGGCATGCCCCGATCCTCTGCCGGAAGAACGCCGTACCCCAATCGTAAATACGGGCATTAGCTTTCTTTTTCCTGCCGCCGGCACAGCCTGCCCTTTGTCCGAAGGATATTTCCCCCACAAGCAACATCGGAACATGATAAAGATATGCTATTTTTATTATGGTAAAAAGTACACGATAAAATATAAAAAAATAAGATTTTTTTATTTTATTTCAGACAGATAATTCTAAAATTAAAACTTAATTTTATCTACGAAAACTCATTTTTTTTAACAGCGGGAAAAGTTTTTTAACTGGCTATCGTTTCTTGTTTTTGATATACTTTGTTTTAAGCCGTTTAAATCAACGGCCCAGGGCGTCAGAAACCCTTTTATCAGTAGTCGCACAGCATATAGCGACTTTAAATATTTATGCCGATTTCTGTCTTACGGGCGGATGTCGGCTGAATACGGTTATCTGCCTAATAGGCCGAGCCGTAAACTGATATACGGTTTCTGAACATCCGCCTACCTGAAAAGGTAGGTTTTTGTTTAACCCAAACAAAAAGGATTGTTCAGATATGAAAAAACTTACTTTTATTGTGATAATGTTTTTCTGTTTCTTTGCAAAAACAGAAAACGCACAAGCGCAGAATTGTGAATTCAACCATTCTTACTTCTGGTATAACAACAGCGAAGAAGCAGCTTTAGACAATTCCTGCGGAGCCGGAGAAATGTTTTACGGCCGTCCCTATAAACGACACAGTATCAGATCACAACGCGGTTCGGACTGTTGGCTAAATTGTGTCGATGCACTTTGTATCAGCGCCAATTCCTCCAGCGCAAAATGTTTAAAATGTTCCGAAGGATATTTATTGAAAAACGGTTTGTGTGAATCTTGCCCGGAAAATGCCGTATGTGACGGCACAACCACTTTCATCTGTGATTCAGGATATACCGTTTTTGGCAACTCTTGCATTAAAGAAGAAAAGAAAAACACTGTATCAAGCTGCCCGTCCCGAATGACATTATCTGCCGACGGCTGTTGCTGTATTAACAAACAGTGAGGAACAGCATGAAACAATTATTCATTATTTTTACGTTTCTTTTTCTGCCTGCAGTAACAAAAGCCGAAGAAAACAAGGAAATATTCCAAATCGCCAAAGCTGTTAAGTTAGGGCGCGGCCATACCTACTCCATATATACCGGCGCAACAGTCGGAAAAAACAACTTAAAAATTGACTGCGACGTCAACTGTAATGTCTGTAATAACATGACGGGCATATGTTCGTCATGTACTTCGAACAGATATTTGTCAAATAATCTATGTTTGGCTTGTCCGGAAAAGAATTTTTGTGACGGACAAAAAGCCGTCCCGAACTGTACAGATGTTTTCTGCCGGCAGACGGCTTTCGCCGAGCCGACCGAAGCAGGGTGCTGTTGCACTGATAACTGTTCCGGTGTTATTTGTAAAAACGGATACACCGCCAAAGCTGATGACAACGGCTGCTGTTGCATATAGAAAAAACTCGGAATCCCCTCTGTTACAGCAGGGGATTCCTATTAAAAACCACGCCCCATCGCCGCGACGTCGGCGTCCCAGCGCATCAGCATTAATTCCATCTGTTCCGGAGCCAGCGGACGCGAAAACAGATATCCCTGAATAATATCACAGCCCAAATCTTTTAAAATTTCAAAATGCTGGCGGTTTTCAACACCTTCTGCCAGTACTGATAAATTCAGCGCATGCGCCATAACAATCGTTGCCCGGACAATTTCCAAATTCTTCTTTTCGCTCAGTTCCAAAACAAAAGAACGATCTATTTTTAACTTTTTCAGCGGAAAGCTGCGCAGCACGCTTAACGACGAATATCCCGTTCCGAAATCGTCCAAAGCGCAACGAATGTTGTTATCCAGCAAAGTCTGTATGATTCTTTGCGCGTTTTTCGGATCATACATCGCGGAACTTTCCGTCAGTTCCAGTTCCAAAAGATACGGCGGCAGACCGCTGTCGTCCAAAGCTTTGTCAACCAGACACAACAACTGCGTTTCATTATGAAATTGGCGTCCCGAAATATTTACGGCGACCGGCACGCGGCAAAATCCCATCGAATACCATTTCTGATTCCATTTACAGGCCTGATCCAAAATCGTTTCCGTCAAAGAATCTATCATGCCGTATTCTTCGGCTTCGGGAATAAATTCAGACGGCGGAATCAAAACTCCGTCGCTGGTATGCCAGCGCGCCAAAGCCTCCAGTCCGATAATATGTCCCGTTTTGATATCCACCTGCGGTTGGAAAAAAGCACTGATTTCATGGTTTTCAATGGCTTTTTTCAGATTGCGGCGCATATTCAGGTTGATGGCGGCCTTCATTGACAGATCACTGTTATAAATGCGCATTGAGCTTTTTTCATCGGTATGAATCTGCCTCAGCGCCAAATCAGCTCTGGAAATCAAATCCTGCAGATTCTCGCCGTCCTGAGGACAAAAACAAACGCCGATGCTGACCGTCAAGTCAAATTCCAAATCGCCGATATAAATCGGACGTTCAAAGCCGCGCAGAATCGCTTCAATCTTCTTTTCAATTTCCAGCGTAAATTCCAACCCCGTAATCAAAACGGTAAAATGATATCCGCTGGTCTGCGCCAGATGATCATCATCGGACAGGCATGAACGAAGCCGATCTGCTATTCCGGCGACAATGCGGGCATTGGTTTCCTGATCCGAAATGGCGTTTAACTGTCCCAGACTGTCGGGGGCAATAGACAACACGGCAATCTGCGTCTGCGATACCTTTGCCTGATCCAGCACTTTTTCAAAAATATCCTGCAGGTAAGCATAATTTTCAACCCCGGAATTTATATCATGATAGGCCAGATAACGCAGCTCTTCTTCTTTTTCATAATATGCCGTAACGTCCCGGAACAGGCAGACAAAGAAAGAATCCTTTTGCATCATGTCAATTTCCAAAAACACGGGATCATGATGTTCTTTCTGCAGCGAAACAGTAATCGAAATTTTTTCTTTTAACGCCGAAAGCAGCATATATTGCTGCAGCGTTTCGGAAGCGTCCTGCGGCAAAAGAGAAAAAATCGTTTTTTCAGCGACTTCCTCCGGCGTGCAGGACAGTATTTTCATCAAAGACGGCGAAAACGATAAAATTTTCCCCTGACGGTCAAAAGCCGCGACGCCTTCATGAACGCTTTCCAGTACCAAAGAATTAAAATAATCTTTTTTCTTTTCGTTTGTAACGTCCAGCCAGAACCCTTTCCAGACGATATTTCCGTTCCTTTGTTTTTTCGGCACGGCCGATCCCGCCAACCACCGCGTTTCCCCGGACGGCAGAACAACGCAGAAATGTTCGTCCGATGCCGCCATGTTTTTTTCAGAAATCCGAATAGCTTGCGTTAATTTATCCTTGTCCGACCAATGAACAATATCCAGACAACCGTCCTGATCCGTTGAAATTTTATCAAACGGAGAAAAATCCAGCCGTTCCCTGTCCTGAAGAGAAGGAAAATCATAAAAATATTTTCCCTTAGCCGTTTTTGTTCTGATAAATGCAATAAATGGAAGGTCTTTAGCTACATTCGCATATGAAAAAGCAATTTTCTTTTCAGACATTCAAACCTCTATGAAAAATTTAGTTTATTCTAACATTTAAGAAAAGAACAGGTCAAGCAAAGAGAAAAAGTTTTGGTTGACATCTGCCAGAGATGATATAAAAGAAAAGACAGCTGATTTTTCAGCAATAACGGAGAGGTGGCAGAGTGGTCGAATGCGGCAGACTCGAAATCTGTTGACCGGTTTATCCGGTCCGGGGGTTCGAATCCCCCCCTCTCCGCCATTTTTATAAAGAATCTATTGTTTTCAATAGGTTCTTTTTGTTTTTGCAGCAAGTTCAAAAACTTACTGCTAATGAAACTGCTAATAGAGTCTCTCCCCGCCACTCTTTTCGAGGGGCTTCTCCCCCACAGGGAGGTATCCCGATGACGCTGTATAACAGGGGCTTTTCCTACTATGCCGTTCATAACCTCTCAAAGGCGGAAGCCTTGCAGGAAGGGCGGAAACAAATCTGGATTTCTCTGCACACCAAAGACAGGGGACTGGCTGAACAACGATATTTTATGGTAATGTCAGAGTTGATGAAACGATTGCGCTTTAAGGACGAAACGATGACGACACCTTTTCAAATTCCCGACGAACTTTTGCTTCCCAGTTTGAAAGAAACCAAAGCCAAACTGCGTCAATCCGGTTACGGTTGCGTTTATCCGTATGACAAACACCTGACCGAACTGTTATTGGTCGAGTACCTGCAAAACAAAATCCGCACCGAACAGAATAAAGCCGGTGTCCCGATGATTGCCGACATATACAAAAACCGTTTCAACGAGGCACATGGGTATTATTACAACGGGGATTTTTCTCTGATTGACGACGAGTGCAACGCGTATTTTGAACAGGAGAATCTGCCCCGACCGACCGCTTCAGTCAAAAACATCGTGCGCGAGGTTTTTATGCGCGCACAGTTGCAGTTTTTGGATTATATGGTCAAGTACTTGAACGGGGAGAAACCCGCATTACCGACGCAAATAATCCCCGGCATACCCGTATTGAAAACCGAATCCTCCATCTATGCGCAAAGCGGTTACAACGCCCCTGTCAAAAAAGAGATTGTTCAAAAGGCAACGCAGGGAAAAACGTTTTTAGAGGTTGCTACGCAATACTGTAATCTTCCCGCCCGAAAGAATAAGAAGGACGCGAATAAAAAGATTCTTGGTCGCGCAAAGGTCATTCAGGAACTGTTGGGGGTTGGTCGTGATATGCGGTCAATCACGTCGGACGATTTGCAGAACGCCGCAAACAATCTGGCTTATATCCCGTATTCTTACGGACATGACCATAACAAGAAAAGCATTTTCGACCATATCAAACAGGGGAAGAAAAATCCGGAAAGCTGCATTACGCAAAAGACGCTTGATGAGTATGTCGGATGCATAAAGACCATATTCGCCGAAGCCTTGCGGAAAGGGGACATTCAAGAAAACATCGTTGAGGCAGTAGATTGGCCTGTTTCTCATAACCAGACTCCGACAAAGAAATACGCCCCATTCAGTATTGAACAACTCAACGCGATTTTCCACGCACCATTATACACGGGGTGTATTGACGACGGTCGCAATTATAATAAGGTTGGGTACAATCACCCGCGTCGGGTCAGGTTCTGGTTGCCGTTGATAGCGTTGTTCACAGGGGCGCGCATCAACGAGATTTGCCAACTGCATACGGACGATATACAGGAAAAGAACGGTATCTCATTCATCAGTATTAACGAGGAAGACGAAAAACACGTCAAGACCAAAGCCGGAATCCGACAAGTCCCGATCCATAATGAATTGATCAAAATCGGCTTCTTGGATTATGTCAATGAACGTCGATTGCGCAAAGATATGCTATTATTCCCCGAAGTAATGGAAAGTTTGACCAAAGGGGAAAGAGCTGAAAATGCGTCCCCGTCCGCACCTTTATCGAAGTGGTTTAATCATTTTATTGAATCTGTAAATGCGTGCATAGAACCGCCGGAATTGAAATTCACGCCGGAACACGTCTTCCATAGCTTCCGTCATACGGTCAGGACGGAGTTCCGTCGCAATCGCGCACCGGAAGACGATGTCTGCCGTATCTGCGGATGGGAAGATGGCTTGAAGGGGAAAACGTTAGCTGACCATTACGGCGAGGCTGTGCTTGAAAACCTGAAAGAAACCGTCAATTCCGGACTTATTTACAAGGGATTGGATTTGAGCCATTTGTATGTAAAATAAGCTTCGAAAAGATGATTTTTCTATTTTACAAAACATGTAAAATATTTACTTTTGTAAAGTGTGTTTTACAAATTGATTGATTTTATAAAAATTGCAAAGTATAGTGTGGTTGTATTAAACGGAGAATCCACAATGAAAAGAGCTTCGATACAGCTTATTGACAGACCTAAATACCTTCAGGATTTATCGAAATGGACGGGGCAAAATGATCTGGTCAAGATTGTCACCGGTGTTCGGCGTTGCGGTAAATCGAAGCTGTTGGAACTGTTTCAATCGGATTTGCTGATTAACAGAACGGCGACTGATGAACAAATCATCAGCGTTAATTTGGAAGACCCTGTGCAAACAAAAGAAATCGGTCTGACGCTGACGGAAAACAAAAGACTGCATTCTTATGAAACGCTGTTGGATTTTATCTTGAACCGTCTTCAAAAAGAAAAGATGAACTATGTTTTCATTGATGAAATTCAGCTGTTGGAAAACTGGGAACAAGTCGCAAATGCTTTGCGGTTAAGAGGCAATGTTGATGTCTATTTAACCGGTTCGAACGCGTATATGTTTTCCAGCGACCTGGCGAATGCTTTCGGCGGACGGTATGTTGAAATCAAAATGCTGCCGTATTCTTTCGCGGAATATTATAATGCTTATGAGAGTATGATTAGTCTTAAAGCTCCCGAAAATCGCGCGGACTTTTTAAAACGGCACGATCTGCAAACCATTTATACCAAGTATGTAACGGAAAGCGGTTTCCCGCAAACCGTCAACCTTGCCTTTGACCAACAGATGATTAACGACTACCTGCACGACACGGTTTATATGAACACCTTGCAAAAGGACATTGTGCGGCGGTTCAATATAGCCGATTCCAATAAACTGGATTCGGTCGTGCGTTATATGTTCGACAATATCGGGAACGAAACATCTTTGCGAAGTATCGAACGCGGATTAAAAGCTGCTGGATACAACGTTTCCGCCCCGTCGATAGATGTTTATCTGAAAGGGTTGTTGGACAGTTATCTTTTATACAAATGCGAACGCTATGACATAAAAGGCAAAAAGTATCTGGACAGCAACGCGAAGTATTATGTGGTTGATACGGGATTACGGGGGACATTGCTCGGTCAAAAAAACGCAGATTACGGTCATATTTTGGAGAATGTCGTTTATCTGGAACTTTTGCGTCGCGGTTACAAGGTTTCTGTCGGAAGAATTTATTCCGCCGGAAAAAATCTGGAAGTCGATTTTGTCGCGCAAAAAGCCGGCGGACAAGTGGAGTATTATCAGGTGGCTCTTTACGCACTTGAACCAGAAACGCTGAACAGAGAACTTGCGCCGTTGGAAGCCATTGATGACAATTACCCCAAATTCATTCTGTCATTGGACTTCGGAAGCGGAGAAACAAAAGGGATTAAACGGCTTAACGTCATTGACTGGCTGTTGAATGATGTTAAGCACGTCTAAATTACTTTAAACTTTTCCAAAGGACGGAACGATTTCCACTGCTGTTCAGAAATTGAACAACCTTTTCAAATCGGTCAAGGTCAATTTTGTTCCGGCAGAAATCCCTCTCTAATTGCTGCAAGTCTTGTTTCCGATAAAGAATGACCGCTTTTGCGTGTTCTCCGTTACGGGCGGCACGTCCTGTTTCTTGGACATATTCTATCAGGTTGACCGGCGCATCGATATGGACGACCAACCGGACATTGGGTATATCGACTCCCATACCCAGAGCTTTTGTAGCGACAATTACACAAGGCTTTTCTTGGGCTTTAGCCAGAACTTCCGTATTGTTGGTATCACCCCCTAAAAAGGTACAACAGTCTATATTCCTTTTTTTTAATTCAGTTGATACGGCGGTAACGTGGTCACGATAAGCGCAAAATATCAAGACCGTATCCTTTCCGATGTGCGGTTTTATCAACTTGCATAACGGCTTCATACCGGTCGTTTTGCGTTCCATAACCTCATAGGAGATTTCCGGCCTGTCAAGATCATGCATCAATATGTTTCCTTTCGGAATATCCAGCTCTTTGTAAATCAGTTTTTTTCCGCTTTTATCAATGCTTCCGGTCAATGCGGTGACAAGAGCGTCAGGGGAAATCTTATTCATTCTTTTTAAAAGCTTTCCATAGTCCGGTCTGAATTTCTTATCAGCTTTATCATTGGCTTTTTCGTTTTCACGGGCATATAAGTCGATACAATGCGCTTCGTCTACGACAAACAGCCCCACACCGACTTTGCATAGTGCACTCTGAAGATCTTTGTTTTTAAGTGTTTCCGGCGAAACGAAAACGAATTTTACCTTTCCGGTTGAAATATCGGTCAGGTTTTTCTGCTTTTCCGTCGGTGACAGATTGCTGTTAACCGTCGTCGCGATACCCTGATTTTGTCTGTTTAGTTTTTCGACTTGATTTTCCATAACGGCAATAAGAGGCTCAAGGATAACACAGACACCCTTTGTTTTTAATGCGGCTACCGCGAAACACAGGCTTTTACCAAAAGATGTTTTTAGAACAAGCAAACTTCTTTTTTTCTTCAAAATGAAATTGACGGCATCTTCTTGAGCTTCACGGAATGACGTGTATCCAAGATAGCGTAATGCGCCTTTTCGCGTTTTTATAGGGGTGACAACCGTATTGTTTTGAACACTTCTTTCCCCACTTCCACCCAATCCTTCACGTCTTTGACCTGTTTTAACGCATCCATCGTCGTTTTTTTCATTTTTATCGATGAAATGCGATTTCACTGCATTCAATTTTTCTACATGAAACGGAGTCATCACATACTTCTGCGACAACTGATCAAGCCATAATAAATGTTCGATAGACGCATTTAATGGAGGTCGCACATGAGGATGTTTTTTATCTTCTCGAATCCTGCACCGATACGGAACATACTTTTTACAGTATGTCGCGCATTTCGTCATATAATTACAAACCCTATTGGATTCGACCTTTTCAATTAGATATGGTTTCAGAGATACAGGGAAATATAGTAAATAGGGATCGGCTTTCTTGTGTTTTTTCAAAAAACTCGGTGACAAAGAGACTTCTTCTTTTTCGCAATAAAAGCGTTCGCACCATTGCTCCAAGTCTTTTTCGGTCGTTCCCAAAATCAGAATATGGAAATGAGGAATAAAGGCATCAAATCGTTCGTCATACTTCACTTCAGCAGTAATATATCCGCACGCATTTTCCAATTCCGTCAGTCGTTTCCGAAGGTTATTCAGTTGCTGAGAAATGTTAAAATCAAGAAGTTCTGACGGCGATAATAAAACTGTTTTCCTCGTCTGGGGCATTTTCCCGTCCATAATATTGACCGTTAAGAAGAACGCATCTGACAGGTCAAGAGCTTTAAGTTCGCTCCTTTTTGTGTCAGTAAACTGTTCGACATAACGCGGGTCGGCAAAGGTTGGATAAGGTGTGCGACTGGTAAGTTTGTCTTTCAGTTTGTTCAGGAGGGAACGCCGCTGTTGCGACGCCCCCTTTCCCTGACAAACAGCCCGAGAGATCAAATCAATACGCTTCTCAAGTTCGGAGCTTTTCGTTTTGATCATATTGCGTTGACCCATATCAACCTTCATCAAACAATGAAATCACTTCGACCTGATGCGTTTTTATCCATTCGCATATTTTTTTATGAATTGACTGTTTTGTAAAAGCAATGTATTTGTCCTCATATTTTAGGATTATTACCGATTTCTTGAGTGCATTCCTTTGTTTCAGCAATGTCCTAAATTCATTCTTCGTAGGCGGTTGCATATCTTGAATATCTTCCGGTTCGTCGTCATATTCATCATCAGCCTGTTCAGGAACGCTACTATCGTCAACGCTTTCATTTGAGTCGTTTCTTGAAAGAGCATATATTCCTTTTTCATCCAACATTTTTTCGGCATCTCTGAGAGACTCTGCGCTTGTTAATTTTTTCAACGCCCTGACATACATATTACGACGTTGTTTTTCGCAAGATTTTTCATCCGTTTTTTTGGGAAAAAAGTATTCTATTATCCCCTTTTCGATATCATCATCGATTTGCAGTTCTTTTTTTGCAGCTTCCGCATGATGAAAAATCATTTTGCATGCTTCGTACATAAAATCTCGCAACGCTTTGTTGCCTCTTTCGATAGAATGAGCGTATTTTGACATTTTCTGAATACGCTTAGTTAAATTATAGGTAGACATGGCAAACCTCCTTTTCTACCTGAGTTTAAAGAAGCTCTAGGAGAAAAGTACCTTTTCACCCGCTTCATATATTCAGTTTAGAAAAGAAATTTTTAGATGTCAGGACGGGGAAATTACCCCTCAAATTTTAGAAAACAGGGATGTTTTCTTGCTACTTAAACGCGAAATAATATTGCACACCACTCTTGTTTCTGCGACTTAATAAGTCGTGCGAGAGTTTGTTTGTATCGGCAATGACAAAAGAAAAATTATCACATAAAAGCTTTTTATTTTTAAATAAAAAATCTTTATTATCTTTTGTTCCATCTTTATCATTATATTCATATTTTTTTTTATTTCTGTCGTCTATATATTCAATCAATCCTTCAACAGAAGAAGATTTTATGCTATCAAATTGTACAAATCTTTTTGTCTTTCCTTTAGTCGGTTTACATAACATATAAAAAGGAACAGATTTTTCATCTTTAAAACAATGAAACAGACCATAAATTAGAGGCATTAAAGGCATAAATTTTTTATCCTCTAGAAAATCATATCTTGGGTGGTCGGGATTGTTTTCAGAGCGTGTTATTTTAGGAAATTGTTTTTCTGCAACTAGTTGTAACGAATATATTTTTTCTTTTTCAATGACTCTTTTACACTCTGCCGCGATAGAATACAGTTTAAGAAAAGACGGCATTCGTTCCATCAAACTAAAAATAATATCTCTTTGACTGTATTTATCCTTATATTTTGAATAATCCTTGAAAAATATAAGCTCTTCTTTTAAGGCTTTTTCATATTTTGTCAGTTTGTTTTCTTTTGTTAAAACCATATATGGAATTGCTTGTTTTAAGCAAGAAATCTTTAATTCTTCCTCAAGATTATTACATTGATTGCTTTCTAAATCTTTTTTGTGTTTATTTTTGTAAATACGATTTATAAGCATTTCAATTTTCTTCTGAGAACAAAACGCCGTACATTTATTAAATTTTGAATTTTTTCCTTTTTTACGAGGAGAACCACATTCACATAGATAGGGAAGAATACTGTAAAATAGACACGTTTTTCCAAGCTTCGTTTTTAAAAAAGCTTTGGGATATTTAGGTATGTTAAAGTATTTTAGTCCTTCCATCTCTGTATTCCAGACGATTAGTTCCTAACCACTGATTTTATCAGAAAAGTCCTTATTCTCAATAATACTTTTTTTAGTGCATCGATCAAAACAGCGATTAGTTCCTAACCATTCTTTGGGTTAGAAATACGTTCCATTTTAGTCTTCGGCATATTCTGAGGGAAAAAGGATTTCCATTTGAGATTCCTAAACGACGGTTTTATCCGATGGATTGCAGGGCTTCTATTATGTTTCTGGGATTGGAACGGTAATAAATTGAAAGGGTTGAAATCGATGAATGACCGGATATCTGCTGAATTAAAGGCAAGGGGTATCCGGCATCCATCAATCGAGTTAATACTGTTGCGCGCAGGCTATGACAACGGTACTGTTTGTCCAACCCGACCGCATCAAACACTTGTCTGAATACATAAATAATTTGTTGTTTTGACAGGAATCCTCCTTTATTCGACCGGAATAGGTAATCATCAGGGGTGACCGATGGTTTAAAAGTCGAAAGGTATTTGGCATATCGTTTCAGCTCTTTTTTCAAGGTTTCGTTTATATAAACCTGTAACGACTTCTTATGTCCCTTGTTTTGTTCAGGCTGCAACAAGAAGCTGTCGCGCGGTTTGAAGTCGTCGTCATAGACCTGACCGATTGTCAATTTTTGAATTGAATGTATTCGCAGAGCCGTGTTTAACATCAGCTCAAACATTGCTCGATTGCGTTCACTGTTTTCCATATCGTCGATATATCGCAAACAGTTTTTGATGTCGGTTTCGGTCAATAATTTGGCTTTTCCCCGTTTCATGGTCATACCTCTCTAAATTTTCATTAACGTAAAAATCGTTCGCGTTGATGAATATGTTGCTTTTTTTTCCTGTTTTTGAACTTTCAAAAAACCGCAGTATTCTGCGAAAAACTTCAAAAATATGAATTAATATACATTTATTAAAATCATGAAATAGCTCCTACATTTGATTTTAATCTAATGCGAAATATTTCCTGCGTATGAAGTACGCAAAGATTGCCGGTGCAAAAAGTATTTTCTGTTGTCAGGTTGTTTATGGCTATGCTTCTCATTGAATCGGAATCCACAAGGTACATCCGGTTATTCTTAATGTGGTCATAGCAGGTGTAATGGTTAAAATTCTTCCCCTCAATATTGATTAGTACCGCGTCATTTGCGTTTCGGACTTCGTCCATATACTTTAAAACCTCGTTTAAAGGCTGATCGGGCATTTTTGCAAATGGTTGGGTAATTTCAATGTCGATATCGAATAATTTTACCATTGAGCGTCTGAAACGTTTTGCGACTTTCAAAAACCGACGAACAGTAGCTCCGTTTAAGTATATGTCGGTAAAATCTCTGGCTCCGATTTGTTCGACAACATCATCAACCAATAAATGAGCCTTACTATACGATAAGGGAAACCCTGCGATCTGTATTGAATTTAAAAGTGAAAAAATCGAACAAAAACGGCTGAACCCTTGATGATATGCTTTCATGCGTTAATATTCCTTCGCCAACATAACAGTTAAAACGCGGTTCGTAACGGTTTCATCACTCGGATCCGGAGACAAACCTTCGAAATCCACGTCGTAATAGTCGATTTTCCAAAAATATGGTTCACCATTGAAGTCGATTTTACCGAAGTCGTGTTCACCGTACGGGTCGTTATTTTTATTAAAATCGTCAAATGTTCGGACAAGGTTCATTAGTGTTATTTGTTGTGATAAAGGAAGTTCACTAACACCTGAGGTCATTAAAACCTTTCCCCCGTTGAATGTTTGTCGAAACCTGTCGTTTAAAAACCGAATTTTTTGTGTTTTTTCGCCAAAATGACGCATATTTTCATCACTCATATTTTTAACCCCCACCCCCTGTAATACGCACAAAAGTATCCTGCCGCCGATGCGGTTATTGCAATCCCAAATTGTGCGGATTACTTCAAAAAAAACACCTACCACCGATTTTCGATGGTAGGTGTAGTATAACAAAAACGAGTTAAAAAGTCAATTTATCGCTTGTTTTCAATAAGTTATGAAACACAAGCGAATGTGAACAGCCGATAAAGCGGAGTGTTCTTTTTAAGTCGAACCCCGTCCGGAACATAATCAGCGATGATGGCATCTGCTAAAAATCCTATGGTATTCACAGGTTGGCTCCAAGCTATCGCGACAAAACGGCCTTCGCCTTTTTTATTTTCAAGGTATCCTCCGATAATAAACGAGTTTAGCTTCTCACAGAAACTAACGCCGAAAACATATAAAGTTTCTCCGTTCTTTTTTCTCTGGAGCCAATAAGGAGATTTTGACCAGAGCCTGTAAAGGTTCTCGACTGAGAAAATTATCTTCTCATCGTTACTTTCAATCCCGATACCTTCAATATAGGTGGGCGAAGGAAATGTGCATTTTCCTTTCAGATAATCTTTATATCCCTTAACGACTTTTAGCAGGGCGTTTTTGTTGATATTGCTAAACGCGTATGCCGTATCTTCTTCGTTTAAAAAGAAAGACTTAAAAAGGTCTTCCATTTGATTGTATTTCGTCATGGCTATTATCTCCGTTTTCTTTGATTTCTCTTATTGCGTTTGTTTTTGCGGTTTTGTCTGCGTTCTTTTTTGTTTTCATATTCAGCCCGTTTTAACCACCGAATCGCGTCAAGCATTTCATCAATAGAAGCTACCGCGACATTGAACATTCCTTTTAGTTCGTAAAAGATTTCCCGCAAGTTGTCAGGCAGACGGGGGAGAAAATATCCGTTACTGTAAGCCCATTGATACTTAGTCAGATACGTTTTCAAATCCTGATAGTGGTAAACTGTTTTTTGGGATTCCTTTTTCCCTGTGATACCGCATTCTCCGCACCTGACATAAGTGTAGTTATTAAACTTTTTCTCAAACATTTTATATCTGTCCTTTTGCAAAAGGAACCGATCACCATAATCGGTTTTCATATATAAAATTATTAAATTACCAATTCGGGGTTATTTTGCTGTTTGGTACAAAACGTCCATTAACAACACCATCGCATAGGTGTCCTGACCGCAATAAATGTCAAGGTTTTTGAACCTCTCTTTTGTTTCCGTTTCGCAAAGTCATTTCGTGTTTCCACTCTCCGAAACGTCAAAAATGTCCTGAAACGCGATCTTTGTTTTAACGACCGTCAGCGTTTGAAACGTAAGGTTAATATCAGTAATCAACCCCGTCTTTGTGATGTAAGCGTCCTTGTCGTAATACGTTACGGAAATAAAGTCGTCTCTTTATCTTTTCGGACAAGGATATGCAGAGGGATTTGACGACGGTTCCGATGATGCGGAATGGTGAAAGCGTTTTTGAAAAACCTAATACCGGAAAAAAGAACTAAAAAACGAGTTCTTCCGCACGTTTTATCAAAAGCGATAAGTCCATCAATATCTTTTCTTTGATGGATTTTCCACCCCAACTTAAACGAACGGCTTGGGATATTCGTTCATTATCCAAATTCATACTGGAAAGAACATAACTCGGTTTATAGTCGGACGAAGTGCAAGCCGATCCATTTGAGATACCGCAAAAATCTTTTGTTGAAAGCATAAGAGCCTCGGATTCAACGCCTTTAATGCTGATATTCAATGTGTTTGGCATACAACAATCCGGTTCACCGTTCATTTCAATTTTTAATTTTGAATTGTTCAGCAATTCAAGAATGTCTTTTTTGATTCTACGGCAGTTTTGAATGTTCTCTTGATATTCATTTCCAGCTAATTGGCAAGCTTTTCCTAATCCAGCTACCAACGCGACCGGTATCGTTCCCGGTCTGATACCCCGTTCTTGTTGCCCGCCGAAGATAATCTGCTTTACCGGAGGCAGCTTGTATTTTTTCTTTCGAAGAATTAAAGCACCAACACCTTGAGGCCCGCTCAATTTATGCGCGCTTAAAGAAAGCATATTATATTTCAATTCCTTGATCTCGGAAACTAATTTTCCGCAAGTTTGCGTGGCGTCGATATGGAATAAAATGTCCTTATCCGCTAAAAAATCGCCTATTTCCTTGACTGGTTGAATGATTCCGGTTTCATTGTTCGCGTGCATAACGGAAACGAGTAAAGTGTTTTCTCCGATTTTATCAAAAACAGCCTGTTCGTTTATCCGTCCGCTTGGTTCGGGAGAAACAAAATCAACAGCAAAGTCGTTCCGTTGCATATACTTAGCGGTTTCCAATACGGATTTATGCTCTATCGCCGTTGTGATGATATGGTTTTTCCCAGTTTGAAGCGCATATTCCTTTAATCCTTGAATGGCTATATTGTTGCTCTCCGTTGAGCCGCTTGTAAAAAAGACTTCTCCTTTGTCAATGCCTAACAAAGAAGCGACCTGTTCCCGTGCGTTTTCAACGATTTTTCGAGCATTTTCGCCGAAATTATGTGTTCGACTGTCTGCGTTTCCAATCGCGTTTTTATACACGTCAATCATAACCTCCAACACGCGCTCATCTATGGGAGCAGAGGCGTTATAATCCAGATAAACGCTCATTCTTTGACCTCAATTGCCAATTTCAACAAGTCGTCAATGCTTTTAATCAGGTTCGTGCCGGACAGATATGCGATCCCGCGCTCTAAATGAAGTTTGAAATACTTTTCAAGCGTTTCTTCATCTGTTGATAATTTCATTCTTTGACACCAGGCAACCAATAGAGCTGAATAAATATCGCTGTATTCGCCACCGAAAGTAAACCAGGACATTTCAACGTTGCTATCCGTATTTACCGGGACATCGGTCGGAAGCGTTTGTTCGCTTAAAGAGTAGCATAAAGCCCAACGGCATAGGATATTCCAGTTTTTAATTCCCGTTTTTCCTTTTAATCTGCTCAAACGCTCTTTGGAAGTTTCGGAAAGCCTAATTTGTTTGATAAACATTGTTATTCTCCCCAACCAAAATAGCCGCGGCGCACTACCGTCCGTTTGCTTGTATCGTTATATTCCAGAGTGTATTCATCGCCAACGAAGGGACGCATCATATTGTAATACCGTTTATCAACTTCCGTATCGGTCGAAAGAATGATTGTTTGATCACTCGCGTTCGGGAAATAAGTATTGATGAGAGAACCGCGATGGGCAGAATCAAGTCGGGACAGCGGAGTATCAATAATAACCGGAAGTTTCTTTTTTGAGCATAATGCTAAAGCCCATAATAAAGATATGACCATCAGCTGCTTTTCCCCGGAAGACAGTCGCGCTTTTATAATTTCATTTTCCGCATTGTCAAAATAGTGAAGATCAAGCGAAACGGGATCCATTGTTATTTTTGAAACAAGGCTTTTCTTATTCGCAAGCCGTATAAAACAATTCGTCATTTCCTTTGCCAGAATTTCGGTCTTTCTTGCTTGAAGTTTTTTCTGATATTCCACAAAGATTTTTTGAGCCATATACAAGTATTTCAGGCTTCGTCCATCTTCTTCGTCTGTTTCTATGGAAGACAAAATCTCCTCCGCCGCTTTGCTAAATTCAGATTCGGCTTTTGTGGCAATTCCGTTTAATGTTTTGCGTTGTTCTTCCAAAAATTTCAGCGAGATTTCCTCCTCTGAAATAGTGTTTTCTAACGTCTTTATTTCCTTAAAGAGTTTATTCAAAACTTCATCGTCTATATCGACCGAAAGATAATTATCAATCTCATTGATTGAGTTTTTGTGCTTTTCCCGTTCTTTCGTGATCTTTTTCGCCTTGTCTATGGAAGTGGTTATCTTATTTTTTATTAAATCGCGAAGTTTGAAAAGGTTTTCGTTCGATAAATTGTAAAGAGAGGCTTTTTTTTCCTTTGCCACTTTATCCTGAACGAACGAAATGAATGAACTGATGTCCGTATGTTCTTTTTCGGAAAAAGAACTCTGCAATTCCTTGATTTTTTCAAGGGTTATTTCATATTTTTTTTGTTCAAACTCTTGTTCGCTTTGAACTTCTATATCGTTTAAAAGGAATGACACCATTTTCAGAGGCATTTCGCTTGAAGCCAATTCGGCAAGACTTTCATTGCATAAATTCAAAGCAGAAATGCTTTCTGCACGTTTAGTTATCAAATCGTGCTTTTGTGAAACGATGTCGCCGCCTTTTAAGGTATAATCGTTCTTCTTGCTTTCAAGTTTGGTCTTCAGTTTGATGATCGCCGCGTTTTTATCCGCTATTTTTGAATCGGTTTCCTGTAAATCGGCGATTGCTTTTTCTTTTTCATTCTTTAATGTTTCAAGCCGGTCTAATTCGCTGTTGCCTTTTTTGGATTTCGATATTTTAGAGATAATCTTGTTTAAATCGTTATCCAACGTATCAAGAATGGAAACCCCTAACATCGCTTTTATTGATTCTTTGATCTGTTCAGAGGTGTTGTTTTCCGCTAACGCCGCTATTTTTTCACCGTCAAAGAAGAAAAATTTGGACAATGCGCTTGGTAAAATGTTTTCAATAAACATCGCCCAATTCTCTGTTAGAAAAGCGTTGTCTTCCCCGTTTTTCTTTACCCAAATATGCTCTTGAAACTTTGATTTTTTGCTCCATTCCCGATGGATTGTATAAGTTTCCGAATCATATTTTCCCATAGAAAATTCTATTTCGATATACGCCATTTGTGAAGCGTCGCTCTTGTTGGTATATGACGCTAAATAGTCTTTGTATTTGAACTTTGTTTCCTGAAACGCGAATGAGTTTGAACCGTAAAGCCCCAACAGGACGGCTTCCAAGAATGTTGTTTTTCCCCGACCGTTCATACCGCCGATTAAAACAACCGGTGCCGCGCCTTTGAAAACGAACATATTAAGGTAAGCATAGATACCAAAATTATAAAGTTTAAGTCTTTTGATAATCATTGTTCTTCTTCCTCTGCGTCCGTCATCTGAACTTCATCATAAGTGTCGTCAAGGGCTTTTTCATTATACTTTCCGCCAAGCTCTTTCTTGCGAACCATCTTGTTCATATAGTAATTTGTCGCGTCTTCTTCGTCTTTATAAAAGGTCTTTTTTATACAGTCTTCCAAACCTTGAAGAACGCCGCGTCTTTTATTCAGACTTTTGGACTGATTTTCGGTATCAATCAAGCTATATGCCATTTCAAACGCCAATTCCTCATCGGGATAGAGTTCGTTCACTACTTCTTTCAAAATATCCCACTCATTCTTGCGGAAATCTTCGGGAGCAGTCCATTCAGGATCGTCAAAGGACTTGCCGATCACTTCTTCGTAGATTCTCGGAAGCGCATCGTCAAATTCGTGTTTTTCAAAAACCCAAATCCGTCGGATATTTCTTAATTCAGGCAAAGAAATCAATTCCAAATTCTTAAACTCGTCAGGCGCGTTTTCATTGATTTCTTTTTGAATAGAAAGCAAATCTCTTAACCATTCCTCACGGATTTCTTTTTTATAAGGGCCGTGATGAAGTTGTTTATATGATCCGAACAATGCTCCGGTCATTTTTCTGAAAGAGCGGCGTTCACGATCTTTTGTTTCATCACCGAATTTGTTCCTAAATTCAAGCAACGGAGCTAACCACGCTTTTTCTTCATCGTTTGCGATCATAGCCTCCATTGATTTGTCCTTTTCGACCATTGTGCAAACCCAACACCCGAAACGGCTTTTGCCGCAGCTTGGCAATCCCTTTTCAACCATCATCGGGCATTCTCCGTCTGCGGTCGCTCCGCGATACAGGGTCAGTAATTCCTTGTTTGAGTATCCCCACGGATTCGCATACTGCATTAAGAACACCCAAACGTCGTTGTCATTCCAATTTTCAAGAGGCGTAAAGACAAGCTCGTTTGCCATTGTTTGGCTCGGGCTCAATAATTCCCGAACACGCAATTTTTCATAATATGCCATTGTTCTAGCGCGGTTTGCGCTTTCGGCTTTTCGTGTCCCGATTACCAAAATAATCTCGCCGTGTTCCGCGATTTTGTTTTTTACAAAGTTGTTTACAGGCTGAATTTTCAGTCGATCCGTACACCACCGAAGCTGTTTTCTCGGAAACGGATAGCCGCGCCCGATGAAATTCACCCAATATGTATTATCCATTTCAGGAGTCAGACGATGAGTAACAAAAGGCAATCCTTGTTCCTGCGCGGCTTCATCTAAAATTTGAAGCGACCGTTTAACCCATTGCGATACGACCGGAGATTCAACAAGAGTGTCCGTATTGATAACGTGTATCTGTTTTCTGAATTTGTATTTGGGTAAATCTTTAAGAGCAAGCCAAACCAGTTGAAGCGTTGCCGTGCTGTCTTTTCCTCCCGAATACCCGATTACCCACGGAATATCATCAGCTAAATACAGCCGTCGGACGGTTTCCATAAGTCCTTCGACAGATTCCTTTGTAATGGAGATTTCTTGCTTTGAGGCTTCGCAAACTTCACATTTTTCGGACATTGTATCTCCTTACTTTCTCTTTTCTGAATTGAAACGTGCTTCAAGATTTTTTTCTTCCGGGGAAAGAGAAATCCTAATTATCTTTTTGATCTGGATCGCGGCAAGTTGAATGGCTTTTTCGCTTGTGAGGATTTTGCCGTCAGCGCGAACGACGCGGTATTTCCAATCCTTTGCCGTTCTGTGCCAATCAATTTGATTTAACCGTGTCAAGTCCGTTTGAGGATTTTCTTCTTTTCTATGATCGTAGCAGTATTTCCCGATCACGCCCAAAGCCTGTATAACCACGCCCTGCGTTATAATGTAGTTCTCGCGCAAATCGACCTTTGATATTTCCCGCTTTTGAAGTTCCTGCCACGGTTCTATGTTCTTGATAACGGTCTCCCAAAATCGGCACAAAAACTCTATGTCTTTCTCATCATCGCCACCGCTTGCTTTCAAAATACGTTTCGTCGCCAGATAAAACGTGTTCAACGTGAACAGATTTGATGAAAACTTCCCAAGATTATCCCGTTCTTTATCCGTATAGGTATTTAGGAAATCTATTGATGAAACAACGGTTCGATTTATGACTGCAATTCTGTCCCGATTATCATAAAGTTCCGCGATAGAGTTCGATGTTTTGACAGCGTGTTTGTTTAGGTCGGTAAACATTTGTTGGCTTCGTTGAAGCCCCTCGTCCTTAAAGAAAACGATGGAAATCGTTTCTGTTTTAAGGGACGGGTCTTCCTCCAAAGCCGCTTGAAGCGACGCTTTGCGATGTTGACCGTCATTGATAAGAAACACGGCGTTCATTTCGACTTCAAGAATCCCTAAATCAGGGGAACTTGATGAGGGGATAAAGTTGAAATGACCGTCAATCGAAGCAGATAAAGCGGAAAAAACATAAGAAGTCCTGTTCTTTAAGATATAATCTCTGATTGCGGGGATTCTTTGTTCATTCACACGTCTTTGAGCGCGGAACTCCGGGGCGACGACATCGGGATCGTCAGGGAAAAGTTTTGATAGGTATTCCAACGGAAGCATACCAATAAAATATTCTTTGTTGGCTTGAACCCCTCGAACCACGGGAAATCTATAAGAAAACATCGCAGACTCCGATATACGCAAGTATATACTTACGTATATCCAAAACGATCAAAAGTCAACAAAAATGATTACAAAATCAGGTCGTATTGTTAAACATTCTCTGGAATATTGGTCAATCACAATCAAAACTCGCAAATGTCTGTCATTACACAAAACGTCCATGATAAAGTCTAAGGATTGACCTTTCCAGATGGGTCAATGCATGCCTCGAGCCTATAACTCGATTATTTGTTCTGACGGAAACGTTCCTTTATTGTCTGCTCCTCCCTTCTTTTTCTTAGCAGATTTTACTTCTTTTTAGTCCTGTTTTCAGGAAAAATAAGTAAATTTCACGATTACTTTCCCCTGTTCATAAGGCAAAGTTGTGCACTTACGTACATATGTAAGTACACAAAACTTTGCAATTTGATTTGTCAAGATAGAGGGGAGGTTAATCCGCTAACAGAATATCATCTGGCAGGGCATCAATTTCTAGGTTTCGCCCTTCGACAATGGAGAAGAGGAAGTTTTTGATATTTTCCATTGTTTCTATATCGGAGTCCCCAATACATTCGTTCAACTTTGTTATGCCAAAATTGGCAAATTGTGTTAAGAAACCCATCCGATTGAAATCGCTCTTTTCACCAAAAGCCAAATCAAGGCGCACGTCTTCTGTAAATTCCTCCGTTGCTGTAGAAAGAATGGCTGCTTGAAACATAAAATCAAGCTTTCCATTATCATTATTTTGAAAAACATTACGAGGCACGCTCTTGGGATCCTCACCATTCTCTTCCGGCTTTTCAATTCGTTTATCATACATGATACCGATTGACATAGCCAACATATAAAGGGAGTAGTGTGTCCTAGTCTTAAAAATCTGAGATAGCTTTTCGATTGCCTTTGACCAATCTGCACCTCGAAGCATAACATCCGTAGTTATCTCCATAAACATCCCTCCTTAACCGATGCAACGTTTTTTTCAGCATTACTTTCAATCGTCCACTCCCTGCCAATGTGTTCTGGAGCGAACGTTAAATCATCCTTAGAGAACAGAATAACCTGCGGGGCAAACTCTGGTATCATGTTAATGACATTTTGTCTCTGATCAGCATCGAGTTTAGAGAACGGGCCGTCCAACACTAACGGGTACTCCTTTGAAGAAAGGGTTTTCTCGCTTTGAAGCATTCTGAGAATACCTCCAATATAGGCGAAAGAAACAACAGCGAACTGTCCCTCTGATTTAGATTCATCATTAAAGCTATCTGTAACTCTTACCGAAAACTCAGGACTAACAGATACCGTTCGTTTGCTGGTAAGCATACTGTCGATTAGCGTTTGGATGTTTTTTTCTAACTTTTGACTGTATTCCTTAGATTCATCTTCAAGCTTTTTCTTGAAATAATCAAGGACTTGCTCCATGATTTTAATTTTTGCTCTGATTGCAACGCCGAGTTGCGTGTCTGTAGTAAGCTTATCGAAAGTCTCCATCTGCTTTTTTAGATAGATCTTGTATTTTATTAGCTCAGTTTTTAGATTGCTGATTTGTTGATCAAGTTCAGCAATATCATTTTCAGCCTGCTGCCTTCCAACCACAAGATCCTCAATATCGGGGCTTTTCTTTTCGGCCTCATCAAGTTCTCGGATTTGATTGTCGCACCCTTCTGCCTGCTCGTCGTTGCTTAAAACCGATTTAATATGCTTCTCAATTCTTTCCTTATCAAATTCCTTTCCCCATCGCTTCGCTGTTGCAGTAAACTCGTTGTATAAGTTAGAAAATGATTTTGGAGGAAGCATATCTAAATAGGCACGGATATGCATTCGAGACTCTGCACAAAGTGGGTTCCCACAGATGCATTCCGTCGTTGATTCTGAAAGAAGATGCTCTATCAGTTTTTTGGAGATACCTGATGGCAACTTGTTTTGACTTATTTTGAGGTTGATCTTTGCTTTTGCATCTGCAACTGCCTTCGAAATCAATAGTTTCGGGAACATGTCAAGGACGTCGTCGCCAAAGTCCGCCCGTGCACTCTCTGCGTTTTTAATAAATAAATCTCTTTGTGCTTTTAATGCTTTCCGTTGTTTTTCATAATCCTCTTTGGACTTCGTACTGCCAATTTTTTCAGATATAGAACGAACGATATTCTGCTTTACTGTTTTTTCTGCTTCGTCTTTTTCTAACTGTTGAGAAAGCTTCTCAATTTGCGTTTGTGCTGATGTAATGTTTGATTTTACAGCGGATATATCGCCATCGCTGGCAATACTACCTTTGCTCAAATACAATTTACCCAATACAGTTGTTTTCAAATCAGTTCTACCGATATGTGTAATTGCAGACTCGATCACATCGAGATCAAACATAGAAAACAATGCTTTTCTAAGTTTTCCAGCAGAATCTTTCCCTTTGACACGCAGATCTGCAATCATGCTTTCTCCGTCAAAAAAGAAATAATCGGCCAGACCGGAAGGAAGGAGTTTATCTATGACTTCTTGGGGGCGGTCAATAGGTTTCCAATTTTTGTCGTTGTCCATCCTGAGAAGGGATAAATCTTCCCCTATTTTTTCCGAGTCATTTAGTCCTTTTTTGTATATATATGTACGCGTGAGGTAAAACCGTGCTCCGTCATGATCAAAGTCAATCCGGCCTAATACTTCAAAAGTCTCACCAAAAGACCGTTCTGCTTCGTACGCAAGATTATAAAGGCGATCAGTTGTCGTCTTATTAAAATGCACATGCCCATAAAAGATCCACTGGAAAAGCTGATGCAGAGTGGTCTTTCCATCGCCATTTTTACCATAGACGATAGTAACCTTCCCGTCTGTAGAGCAGCAAATCTTACCCTCATCTTTAAAGTTTCTGAAATTCTTGAACTCTATCTCATTGATTTTCATAGGTTTCTTTCTCCAATTTGTCCAAGATAGCGTTAATGGTATCATTTTTTGCTTTCTGATCAGCAAGCAGCTTGCTTTGTTGAAGCAATTTTTCCTTTTCTTCAACAAAATCAATCATGTCAGAAACTATCTTTTGCTCATTCATCTAAGGGCTCCTCCATATCCTCATAGTCATAGACATCAACATCTTCGACTGACAAACCATATTCAGCTAAGTATTTACTAAGTGTGGGCTCTAATTCTTTCCAATTCAAAGAAAGCCGTGCATACTCTAAGAACCTACGGAACTCAATTTTTGCCCATGCTTGCAAATTCTGTGAAGGGAGAACAATCACATCATAAATGGTTGCATTATCTTTCCCATTATCCTTTCTTAGGATTCTACCTCTTCGTTGAACGAATTCGCGGTAATCATCATTGCTTGAAAGAAGCAACGCACTTTTGATTGAAGGGATATTAATACCTTCATCTAAACATCGAATGGCCGAAAGGGCTGTTATGTTTCCTTGATTGAACTGATCTACAAGAGCCATGCGTTCTTGCATGTTTTCCTTTGCAGTAAACTGACTTGGCCTATAACCATGGGCATCCAAGACGTCCCTTACAAAGCGTATATGGCGTTTCTCTTCATTTGTGTCGGGGTCAAAGAGCTTACCATCACCACAGTAAACCACAAAATGATCTCTCTCTTTGACTTGACAAATGATTTCGTGTATCCGTGTCTGCTTTTCATCCGCCATAGATATTACGCGGAGTCTGTTTCGCAGTAACCTTACAAGAGAATCAGGATCTATACAGATGTTATTTTTAAAACATGATGTGATACTCTTCGAACAATCCTTGAATTGTTTTTCTTCGGCCTCTGTTGCTTTAACAAAGATCGGATGGTAATAGTAATTTACTAAGTGTTTGCCAAGTGCTTTTTCAATAGGCAAACTGAAGACTTGACCACCAAAAAAAGCCATCAATTCATTGCCTTTTTGTGCTGAAGTCCCACTGAAGGGAGTAGCACTTAACCCCAGCATAAACTGATATGTTTCCTGCAATGAAACATCTCGAGCAGTAAAGCGATGGGCTTCATCTACAATTAACAACTTTTTATCGTGGGATTTAGAAATAACTTTATTAAATCTATCCGTATTGAACGACTGAATCGTTGATACGATAATAATCTGATTTTTTGGATTGTATTGTTTTCTTATTATTTCCTGCGTAATCTGGTTGTCCCATTGCGGATTTTCAGAAGACACCATGATTATTTTCGCACCAGGAAACGTCTTTACAATGTCATCCACCCACTGCTTAATGAGGTGCTTATACGGAGCTATTACCACTATCATCGCCGGAGTTTTTTCTAATAGAGCCTTAGCGGAGTATATAGCCGTCCATGTCTTTCCTGTACCAGTAGCCATGACGTAAAAGCCATGATAATCATGCGAGACCCAAGCCGCAATCGCTTCTTGTTGATAATCTCGTAGTTCAACAGGGGCTTCTTCTTTTTTTTCTTTTCCCTTTTTTCTATTATCAATAATTTGCAAAATGTTGTTCTGCGCTGACTGCTTATAATTATATACTGAAACGAATGGATTAGTCCCGTTCCAAAGAGAGCTAAACTCTTTTTTCTCATCTTCTATGCTTGCATTATGATTTCCGTCCCAGCTCTTGACCACACGGATTTTCTCATAATTATCTTGATAACCATTTAAACTTGAGTTGGAGGAACCATAAAAGACTATTATATTTCCCTCAAAGTCTTCTAGAATACCCAGTTTATCATGATAATCGCCTATTGTCTTTGTAACTGCAATCTTTATGTCAAGAATATCTTGTGCGATGAGGGCAACAAGCAGCTTCAACTGATCATCATTCAATCCATTAATTGCTTCAAGGAAATCCTGAGAGAATTTTGACTCAAAAACTTCTTCTTTTTGCCTGTATCCCTCTTTTATTGCTGCTATGTCCGCTGCACTAAGTTTAGGGCTTGCAATAAGTTGGATCTTCCCCCCGTTTCGAGCAAGGGCGATAATGCCATCGATAATCGGCTCAAATACACCAGAGGAGAAGTAACCAACGCTTCTTTGATATAGACGTGTCATCTTAAGTGCGGGGACAAGAAAGGCCGGAGCGATACTTTCGTTACCACAGCTGATATAGCTGATTTTTAAATCTAAATCTTTATAACTCATTCGGGGGAATCCAGTAGATTATCAGAAAGAATATCTGCTATCAAATCATCAATGTTTTCCATATTATCAATCTTGATTCGCAAGGGGGCCGTGCTTATATCTTTAAACTTTGACGCATCCATTTCTCCGACAAATGAGACCAAGGGTATAGACTGCCGAAGTTGGGAGGAGGATAATGCAACATCCAGTTTTTTACTCCATTTTTTCAGGACGCTGTAAATAAGCCATTCATTCCATGGTTCATTTATGCGAGGCAGTCTTGAAAAGCATTGAAGGTCTCGAATCGGCTTCGTATTAGTTATCTCTCTGGAAATACTCATTTCTACTTCAGATGCTATGGAAGAGTCAATACCAATCTCTTCAATGGAAGCAAGAGTGTCGATGTCCACCATTAGATATTTGTCGTTCAATGAGTTAATAAACTCTATTAGAGCATGTATCTGCATGTGGTTTTCTTTGGCAAATTCTGTAATATCAGAAACACAGAATTTATCCATGTTATAAAGATACTCGTGTAGACGTTCATTCGGGCGTCCGATTTCTACACCGTTCAATGCAATATAGGGCCTTGAAAACTGATACTCTTCTCTAAACAAATACTCCAATACGCTAAACGCGCTGTATGACCCGATTACAGCGTTTCTATTGAATAATTCCGGGCGATCCTTATTAATATCAGAATAAATCTCTGTGATATGATGCGCATCACCATCAGAGAGCAATGCAGCAAGGTATTCTATAAGATAATTCTTTTCTGATTCCCGAATTACAAGGTTGCTACCATGTAAATATTCTCCGAAGTAGTTTAGGATATTGCTGTCACTGGTAGAGAGCGCTATAACTATATCAGTAATACCTTGAAAGTGAGCTTTGATTTCATCTTTCTTTACAGGGTATTTGGCCTCTTTAATGAATTCAACTATTGAAGAATAAATGGAAGTAAACTCTTTATCTCTAGAAACATAGTCTTTCCGGAAATAGAGTTTATCACCGAATATTTCATGAAGAATGCCCTGTAAATAAAAGCGATTTTCAATCCCTTCCTGATAGAGTTCATCCTCAAACACGCTGAAAATATGGCTAATTAAGAGAATGGGACTATCACTGTTCATTATGTATGACAACAGTTTCTGAGACAGTTCCGAAGTAATCCAGTTATCCTTTTTAGGAATATAGATTCCTCTCCCCGCCAGCATACAGATGCTGGAAATCCTTGTAGCTATAGCACGATTTGCTGTGGGGAGATTAATGTCGCCGTAGTCATCATAAATATGTTGACGGAGATCATTTATTTCCTGATCATCGTAAACATGAATGCCGGAAGGATAATACTTCCTCAACATGGCATCATAAATCTTCGCTAATGAGAGTCTCGATCTGTGGAGAACGTCACCTGTATTTTTGTATACTTTATTAATCGCCTTTTCAACGTATTCTTTGTCCAGATCATATTCTTCTTGCGCTGTTTTAAGTGCAGCAACATAATCTTTCTTGTATAGGACATCTGGCAAAGAATCAATAAAATCTTGAATTTTTGAAGATAGGTCATTATCTCCAAAAACAAACGCATCAAGCTGATTGTCGTAAGTATATATGCTTCCTTCACTATCCTTGAGTAAATAGATTAATGCAGCAGTATTGTTTCCGCTTACTCCTTCTACGTCTTCTAATGTAATAATAGATTGGCCATTTTTATCGGCGTACAGTTTTGACATGATCTTAATTCGGCTCATCTGACGACAAAACTGCTTTTTTGCTTTTGCTTCAATCTGACGAACGCGTTCCCGAGTAACACCAAGCTGTTCCCCCAAATCATTGAGGGTAAGGCCAGTCGCACGGCCTTCAATTACTGTTCTAATGCGTGTTACAGAGTAAACTGTTTCAAACATCTGCGATATCTCTTCAGTCAAGTCAAATGAACACCATTTGAGGAATCGTTCTGCAAGTAGCACTTGTACCTCGTCTTTAGCGTTTATAGAATATAGGATAGTGCCTAATTCATCGTCCTCTGTAGAATAAAATTGAGCAAGGCTACGGCGAGTATTATCGTCATAAGAAAATGCATTAATATAGTATTTTGCACTGTTGTTTCTGCGAAAAGAAGGAATCTGGTAGTAGCATCCTTCCAACTTTTTTAACCTTGAATACCGGCAGTTAAAGTCGGAAAGAGCTTCAACCAGAGATTGAATTTTCTCGGGAGAGTATATACAATCGAAGACCAAGTCTTTACCCAGAACTTCATATGCTTCTTTGTAAGTTGCTAATAGGCGTTCTTGATCTCGTGTAAGCTCAAGTTCGTTTGCAAAGGAAAAGTCTCCTCTAGCTATAGCATCCTTGTTTGCGACAAAGATTTTTGAGTCAATAGATACAGGACGCTGTTTTTTTTCATAAGGAGTGGAAGGCGGAGAAAGCTTCTCACAATAATCAAGAACCTGCGATAAGCAATTTGCTCCAAATCCTTGGATGCTCATCAAGAAGGGGATATTGAATTGCAGCAAGTCCTTAACTGTCTCAATCTTTTTTTGCCTAAATCTATTCAGTACACGTATAGAGAACGGCAACGATAGAACGCTAATATCTGCATAATCCTCTGGCTGGATATTAAACATTTCCGCCAGTGATCTATTATCAGCGAAATCAATCATTCTGATGTTCACCCCGAAATCGTGTCAAAAAGAAATAGTGCCATTTATTAAACTACCTGAAAATTTTTTTGATAACAAGAGCCGGTTTGAGCGACTCTAAGCGTCTGGCGCGAACCGGCACGATATGCTGAGATATTCACCATGCACCCATGAGGGCGGATATCGTTGTAGGCGCTCCTCAATTCTTTGCTTTTTCTATCCTTCCATGTTTACGCATTTTTCCAAGTCCATAGTCCGATTCCCTGAGAACTATTATAGGTGCCGTATCGCTTAAAGTTTTTTTGCTTCAACGCAATCCCGACGTATGCTTTTGATCCGTTAGGCATCGAGCCCTTTTGAACGCCGCTTTCGTATAGACGTCGCCCGAATTTGTTTTTGCTGATTGCGTAGTAACCGGCATCCGTGCACCAATTTTTATAATTCTCGTAAAGGATCGAACAGGATACTTTCTTACGCTCGCCACGCTCCGTGTTTTCTTCAAGGAACGCACCTATCACGTCCATTTCCGTTCTGTAATCCTCGGTGGCGGCTTTGACTTCGTCCGGGACCTGCAGACCGTTCTGTTCCAGGCGACCGCGCCGCGTACCGCCCAGGCGAGTATGCCTTTTGCTTCGGCTGTCAGCTTTTCAAGTCTATGAAATAAATTCTGTAAAAGTGTATATACTGCACCCATTTTCAAAAGTTGAGAAACTAAGACAAGGGGATCATTTGTCCGAAGGATTTGGCTTCCTTTGATCAGCTGCAAAAAGCGGTCGTTGAACAGATCGATTTCTACAACAACGATTACTTCGGTTTCGGTAACGCGATAAATCAGTAGCCAATCGGGTTTGATGTGGCATTCCCGATAATCTTTCCAGTTTCCTTTAAGAAAATGGTCTTTGAATTTGCCGGGTAACGGTTCTGAATTAGCCAACTTTTGCAAAACTAATTCAAACGTTTTAATGTCGGGATGTTTCTTTAACAGGCTTTTGAATTGATTTTTGAAAGGGTTGTCATAAACGATGCGTTTCATTCGTCTTCTTTCATCAAATCTGATAAAGCGTCTTCAACGGAATCAAAACGGTTGAAACCATGTGTATCGCCGGAAAGATATTGCTCCGTTCGATTTAAAGCAGACAAGAGAGTCGCATTAGGGGTATCGGTCAAGGACGGACGAAAAGGCAAACCTTTACTGATTCTGACCTGACTGATAAACATACGAATTCCATCGCTTAAACTGATACCCAGTTCATTTAAAATCGTTTCGGCTTCCCGTTTCGCAGTTTTATCAACGCGGGCTTGAATGACGGTATTTGGCATAATAAACCTCCTTGTTTATTAAATTGTATGTTTAATGAAGTTGTTTGTCAATACAAACGCAATATCTTTCATGAGAAAAAGCACGCTTTACAAGATGTTATAGATAATATAATATACAAAAAGTTGCTAATACGACTGCTAATAAAACTGCTAATGAAATTGCTAATAAAATCGGAGTGGCGGGGAGATTTTTAGATGTATCTGTTTGATTTTAAAAGAAAAGAGGGAGGCTTAACATATTATCCCCCCCTCTCCGCCATTTTATTAATTAAAAACGTCGGACAAAAGCGTTCTTTCCTTTTACATGCTGAAATAATCGTTTTATTTGAGTTTTTTTAAGCCGGATTTTCATGCTAAAATAACAACGAAAATCGCAGATTTAAATATCCGAGAAAAAGAAAATAATGAAACTATATCATTATGCGCCCAAAGAAAATACCTGCCTTCAAAAAGGAATTTTATCCGTTTCATTACTTCCCGAATGTTTATTTCATTATGCGTCAAGAGCCGGTTCGGAAAAACATTCCGATATTATTAAATGGCTGGACAAAACATTCCGGGGCAGAAGCCGTTCGGTTTCTTGTTTTACCGAACCTTTGAAATTAAACGGAAAAATCATCGCTAACGCAGGACATTTGTTTTCTTTCGATATTGATGAATTGATCCGGGATAACCTGATCGAAAGCGTTTATTGCAAAACCAAATCCGGCAACGGCGGCTATATCGAAGCTTTCAAAAAAATCAATCCTTCTGAAATCGATTATTCTCCACTGGATTTTTCACTCTATAAAACAGAGTTTGACCTGACGAATACTTTTTTCAGGCATTATATGGTCGTTTTAAAAAACGGTTTTATTCCGGCACGGTATATAACATTGGAAAAATAATCGGCTCAAAAAAAATATATTGACTTAAAGTCAACTTTAATATCTATGATGCCGGAACGACAAAACGACAGGAGGATCGAATGGCTAAAAAAATACTTGTTTTATCCGGCAGTTTTCGTAAAAAAGGCAACTCGGACATATTGTGCGACGCTTTTATTTCAGGCGCACAAGAAGCCGGTCATCAAATCGAAAAAATATATATTAACGACAAGCAAATTCATTATTGTCGCGGCTGCGGCGCATGCAATACAACGCATAAATGCGTACAAAAAGACGACATGGCGGAAATTTTGGAAAAAATGATACAGGCTGATGTTATCGTTATGGCAACTCCAGTGTATTTTTATGCGATGAACGGCCAAATGAAAACTCTGATCGACCGGTGTGTCCCCAGATATACGGAAATTAAGTCAAAAGAATTTTATTTTATCGTGGCTGCCGCTGATGAAAACCATGCGGCTATGGACAGGACGCTGGAAGAATTCCGCGGATTTCTGGATTGTTTGGATTCGCCTGAAGAAAAAGGGGTTATCTATGGCACAGGCGCTTGGAAAGCCGGAGAAATCAAAGATAAGCCCGCCGTTGAAGAAGCCCGGCAGGCAGGTCTGTCGGCATAGTCACAAAAGACTTGAAAAAATCGGTAAAATATGCGATAT
>ULRP01088286.1_pt1 | contig 49644 bp, 75 predicted proteins | sample 1955521 | NCBI WGS metagenome assembly ULRP01 (sample SAMEA4835685, study PRJEB28245) | human gut metagenome | biome: gut microbiome; material: fecal sample | place: Denmark | collected 2008
CAATTGGCGACGAACTCTTTGAGCTTGGCGTCACAGGCTGCGCAGAGCGTTTTGAGCTTGTTCTAATACGCAATATCCAAAGGAAAAGCCCCCGTTTCACGGGGGCTTTTTTCTGTCTTAGTGTAGCGCGCAAAATTGTTTTAACTTTTGAAACCCGACTTAAAAAAAAGTGCAGGATAGTTTTAAATTAAATCTGTCCTGCCTTTTTATTTTTCAGGGAAATCGCTTTTTATATGAGACGGCGCATAAACAAAAAAACGTCCGTAAAGGACGTTTTTTTGTTTTAAATGGCGGGAGCGACGGGGCTCGAACCCGCGACCTACGGCGTGACAGGCCGTCACTCTAACCAAACTGAGCTACGCCCCCGCGACAAAGACACTTATATAGATATCTGATTGGCTTTGCAAGACTTTTTTTTAATTATCCAATTTTTTTTGAATAATGCTTGAAAGCCCAAGGAATGCAGGGCAATTCGCCGTCATGACATAAGTCGGAATTCGGCTCAGGTATGCCGTAAAACGTCCTTTTGCTTCGAAACGGACGCGGAAAGACGATTCTTCAAACATTTTCAACAGACCGTCTCTGGGAATGATTCCTCCGGCGATATAAACGCCGCCTAATGCACCGACCGTCAACGCCAGATTTCCGGCTAACGTTCCCAGCAGACCGAACATCATTTGTACGGCTTCGGTGCACAGGCGATCGCCGTTCAAAGCGCGTTCGGATATTTCTTCAGGGGATAAATTTTGCGGTTCGTTTCCGCCTAACGTCAACAAAGTACGATATAAGTTTGTCAATCCCATTCCCGAAACGACGCGTTCCGCCGACACGTGGCCGTATTCCTGACGCAAAGCCGAAATGACTCGTTCTTCTTCCGGATACGGAGCAGGCATGGTCGCATGACCGCCTTCGCTGGCCAAGGCAAACCAAGATCCGTCTTGTTGCGGCACCAGAATCGAAACGCCTAAGCCCGTTCCCGGGCCGATAACGGCGATAGGATATCCGGCAGTTGATTCGCCGCGTCCTATTTTTTCTTTTTCATCGGGCTTCAGATACGGAACTGCCAGAGCCTGCGCCACAAAGTCGTTAATAACCGGCAACGTGTCAAAGCCCAGATTTTTTTTCAATTCCGAAATTGAAAAGCTCCAATCGCAATTTGTCATTGATACCGTGTCGTCCAATACGGGGCAGGCAATGGCGATGGCGCCGATTTTTAAAGGAGCGCCGCTGTAATTGATTTTTTTTAAGTAATCACGGACGGCTTCCAATAAAGAAGGATAATCCGAACATAATAAAGATAAAGAATCAAAGGTATGTCCGTCTTTGTCGCATAAGGCAAAGCGGGCATTTGTTCCGCCGATATCGGCGATCAGACCAACAGACATAATCCAACTTTCCTTTCGGTATTTTTAAGCAAGAATGCCACAAGCCGAAGGAAAAAGTAACATAAAAAAGATTATTTATTAAACGTAAGCATCATCGGCATGAGCGTTGTAATCGGCATCATTTTCGATGATTTGCGTCCAAGCGACTTTGACGGCAAAAAAGATATCTTTTTTATCTTTTTCGGGCATGGCGGGAAAACCTTTGGTCATGTCCAATCCGTACAGCATTTCTCCCAACGTTTCGTCGGACAAATCCAACGTATCCGTGTCGGGATACTTTTTTTGCAGGGCTTCTGCCAGCTTTCTGTAAGAATACCAGTTCAGATTATCGTTCATTGGCATTTCTCCTTGTTGCGTGCAACAGCCCGGCGTTTTTATGCTGATTTTTATATTCGGCAATTTTTTTGTCGGCTTCAAGGCGTTTTTCTTTAAACGACTTTGTTTTCGGAATTGAAAAACCGTTGTCGGGAACTTTATGAAATTCGGTTGTCGTATCGCCGAACTGATTTTTGGGATGGCGCAATCCGTACCATTCGGGAACCTTTGAATCGACGCGTTCAATGCCGGTTTCGGAAGAAATATGCAATGTTTCACCGTTTCTTACGGGGCGGTTCAAGGTTTGATAATTTTGTGATTTTGCCAAAAACATTAATGTTTCCGCCATTTTTTGAGAACAATGAACAGGGATGACCGTCTTTGGCGCGACTAATTTTGCGATATATTTGAAATCTTCGGCCTGAGCATGGCCCGAACCGTATAAGTCGGGTCGATCCATAGCGGTAATAAACGTCATGTTTGCGGCTCTCGGAGATTTTTTGATGATTTTTTGCAATTTTTCATACCTGTCGCCGACCAAAGGCGCAATGACGACGGCATCTTTTTGCATGGGGAAGATCGTTGATTGTCCGCGCAATGCCTTGATAAAAGGAGCTTTCGGGTCGCCGTAAATGCCCGTTGTAATCGTTACGGTGTTTTTTAAATCCAATTGTTCGGTTTCCGGGTTTTTATAGCTGAGCACCTTGATTTTCGGGAACAGTTCTTCCAAACGGATGCCCGAGGCAGATAACCCCATAATATGGCTTTGCATGGACGATCCGCCGTTGATGATAACGTGTTTTCCCACTTTTTCGGCAGCGGCGATAACGGTTGCCAAACGTTCCATGTGTCCCGCGCTGATCGGAGCAATCAGTTGTTTGTCGGAATATTTTTCAAACAATTCCGTATATGTATCAAAGATGTCCTTTTCCTGACGGGCAAATCCTTCGCGATCCGTCGCCGTCGCGTCAAAAGTCATGACGTCAACGCCGCCGCTTTTGGAAATTTCGCCCATGTGTTCCGGATTCAAGGATTCTCCGAGATAAGAAGAGTGATCGGCTTTAATATCCCCCGAATGGAACAGTGATGCGTGCGGATTTGACACTTTATAGGCAAAGCTTCCCGGTATGGAATGAGGCGCCTGAAATGCTTCGACTTTCATTGCGCCGATTTGTACGGTTTCGCCGGATTTAATCGGTCTGAATTCGGGAATCAGGTTCCAGTCGATATCTTTTTCGACAAACCCTTTTTTGACCATATTGATCGTGAATTCCGACGCATATATCGGCGGCAGTTTTACTCCCATTCGGACATATTCGTAAATGCCGTTGATATGATCCGAATGGGAATGGGTCAGAAATATGGCGTCAAGCGTGTTTTCTTTTTTCGGATCGGGAGAGCCCGGCACTTTTAAAATATCATCCAATGCCGGAACGACCGTTTGATAAGCGCCTTTTGTAAATTCGTCGGGCGTTTCGTGTTGTCCCATGTCAATCAGAATGACGTTTTTTTGGGTTTCGCCGGTCTTTTCATCTTTTGCAACCGAAGCAAAGCAATGGCAACTGGCCCAAATATCATTTACGTTGTTCCCGCCGAACGGCGTCCAATAAAGCCCTAACGCGTTTTTTTGGGAAATGTCCATTTTTTTGAGCCTCTTTGCTAAAAACCTTTATTTCTCGTAGTATAGTTAAATTCGTTTCCGATAATCAAGATTTTTTTGTCCATTCTGTCAAATTGTTTTCATCGGGATTTTAACATATCCTCAACGGCTTTTCGCATGACGGCACTTTTTTCCTTTTGAAATGCGTATCCGACCTGCTGTGATGACTTATATTCGTCCAATACGTTTTCCAGTTTTGACGTCGCACGGACGTGTTTTTCAGGAACGGGAACAAAACGCAATGTATGACCTTGATCGGTTTTTATCCCCCCCAGACTTTGAGCGTTTCTTCTGTGACTGAAGGTAACGTTTCCGTTTGAAACGCGCAAGGTCACGCCGTTTTTGACCTGAAACGGAAGAGTATTGCATTTGTAGGAATACATGTTGTTGAATTTATTTGCTTTTTGTGTTCTGCAATGAATCGGAACGACGGTGTTGGGGCGAACCATGTTCGCGATAAGCATGAAATCTTCTTTTTGAGAGTGTCCCGATCCGTCAATTTCGGGACATTCGTTTTTCCCGATAAAGGAAAAGCCGGCACATTCTTTATAATCAGCCAATTTTTCTTTAAAGGCTTCGGCGTCTTTTTTGCCCAACGGAGCAATGATAACGGCGTTTTCTTGGGGAACGATATAATTTTTTTCTTTTCGCAACGCCTTAAAGAACGGAGCTTCTTCATTTCCTTCAATGCCGGACGACAAAATGACCGTTTGTTCCGGGGGCAGGGCACGTGCTTCGGGCGACGTGTGGTTCAGGATTTTTACGCCGGGAGCAACGGATCGCAAAGAAATCCCCGCTTCTTTTAATCCTTCCAGATTGACCAGCATTTCGGAACCGCCTTGGATGATGACGTTTCTTTTGGCTTTTTCCGCAGCTTTTAAAACCGTGGCAAAGCGTTCCATGTGGCTGGATTTTATCAGGGAAACGACTTGTTTGCCATTATGTTTTTCAAACAATTTCGCATAAGCCGAACAAATGTCTTTTTCGCTTCTGGCGAATCCGGCTTTATCGGCACTGACGGCGTCAAACAGCATCAGGTCGACATTTTCGTCGCCGATTTTTTTTAAATGTTCTTTATCCAAAGGCTCTCCCAGAAAAGAGCTTGTATCCGCCTTAATGTCTCCGGAATGATAGATGGAGGCGTTTTTGTCTGATACTTTAATACCCAAACATCCCGGCACGGAATGCGGAGCCTGTACGGGTTCAACGGTAAAAGCGCCGATTTTTATTTTTTCGCCCGCCTTGACGGGATGCAGCTTCGGCAAAGCGGATAAAGGAATGTTTTTAAAGACCAGCTCTTTTTTCAGCATGGCCAAAGTAAATTCCGACGCGTAAATTTCGGGCAATTTGACGCCGGCTGCCAGATATTGCGCAATGCCGCCCATGTGATCGGTGTGGGAATGGGTAAGAAACAGGGCGGACGCCTTGTGAAGGGGCGTTTTTTTGTCATTGATTTTAACAAAATCGGACAAGTCCGGCACGACGGAAGAAAAAGCATTCAGGACGGAAGAAGCGGGAAGTTCGTCGGCACCCAAATCGACGATCAAAAAATCCCGAACATTTCGCCCGTTTTCTTTTGATACGGATTCGAAAATATGGCAATTGGCGCGGATGTCGGAAGAATCATTGCCGCCCAAAGGCGTCCAGTACAGGCCTTCTTTAATATCGGGTGTATCGGACATAAAGATGTTCTCCGCTTTGAATTTTTTCTTAGTATATCCGATTTTTGGACAAAAACAAACTTTTTGTCTTATTTTTCGGAAGTTGTTACTTCTTCGAAAATGGGGGCGTCGCCGTATTTTTTGCGGGCTTCCTGTTTTTTTCGAGCCATATATTCTTCCAATTTTTGTTTGCGCCATTTATCTGCCAAAGCCTTGCTTTCTGGGGATCCCGGCAGGATTTTTTTCTTTTGCGGGGCAGAGGAAGCGTCTTTTTTTGCTTTTTTTCTTTCGTTGATTTCTTTATTGATTTTTTTAACGGTTTCTCGGGACAAATCTTTTTGTTTGGCGCGGATTTCCGTTGCGGCGGGATTGCCGTACTTTGTCAGGCGTTTCCAGGCGTCCAGCAGTTTGTCTTCGTATCTGAGGGCTTTGTTGTCGGTTTTTGAATGGTATCGTGTTGCCGCGACGCCCCATGAATTTGTTTCTTCGAAATTCCGTTTTAAAAATTTAGCGGCATAAGCAATGTTTTTTGCGGGCGTTAAAGCGTCTTCAATGCTTTTAAACGCGTCGGGATGATATTTCAGATTGATTTGCATGCATCCGACGTCAATGTTCGTAATGCCTTTTTTTTGCAGTTCCAAGACGGCTTTGACGGCTTCTTTTTTGGAAGGGTAGAAATTTCCTTTCCCTTCGGCGGTTACCGTCCACGGCCAAGCGATTCCCGAAGGATAATCTTTGGAATACCTGCCGCTTTCGACCAAAGCAATGGCACTGAGCAGGTTTGTTTGAATTTTATCTTCTTTTTCCTGTTTGGCGGTTTCCTTTAAACAAAGCAAAGCATCGTTGCCTGCGGCGGAATTGCAGAGCAGGAGAAATGACGGCAACAAAAAAAATAACAGTTTTGTTTTCATAGAGGCAGTACGGGCAAAACCCTTTGCAAATGTTCGATCAGGACGGTCATTCTGCGCCACAAGGCATCAAATCCCTGCAAAGGCATATACTTATCTGCGTTCCAATACAAGTGCCTGGCGATTTCGATTTGCAACGCGTGGGAATGTCCGTCGGGGCGTCCGTAATATCGCGTGGTATAGGCGCCGGCAAACGGCAGATTGACGGTAACTTCATAGCCCATGCTTTTCAAACACTGAGCCACCGTGTCGGTCAGTTCCTGCGCACAGGAAGCACCGTCGGCGTTTCCCAAAACGAAATCCGGTGTTCCGCTTTTGATTTCTTGGTCTTTGGGCAATTCGGGCATGGAATGGATGTCTAACAGGACTGAATAGCCGAATCGGGAAATATTTTTTTTAATCAAATCGACCAAAGCGGCATGATAAGGGAAATGGATGTCGAACAGCCTTTTTTGTTCGATTCTGAACAACAGCTTGCTTTTATAAATAGGCGTATTCGGAGCCAGAATTTTATGAAAGCAACCTAATCCCGCTTTGACGCGTTTTGAATCGGTCAACGCCTGAGGGGGCAGGGGATCAGAAAACATTTCGGGGTCAAGTTCCAACGGGTTTCGGTTCAAATCGACCCAAGCTCTGCCATAGACGGCGCTTAGCAAAGGGATGCCGCATGCCGGCGCGAACGAGAACAATTTATCGACGGCGGCATCTTCGTTTTTTTGGAATTCTTCGACTTTTCTGTCGGACAGATGGAACAATCGTTCGGGATAAAAGCTTCCGCTGTGAGGGGACGCCAAAATCAGCGGCGAATCGATTTTTGCCGATTTTTGAAGCAGATAGGGAGGATAACTTTCATTTGCCGCCAATTTTTTTTGTCCCCGATGAATTTTTTTGTTGCAATTCGCCTCATAAGTCTATAAAAGCATAAACACCGTGTTGAGGTAAATAAAAATATGGGCACGTAGCTCAGCGGTAGAGCACTACGTTGACATCGTAGGGGTCACAAGTTCGAACCTTGTCGCGCCCACCAGAAAAAAGCCTTGATTCCTGCTGGTTTCAGGGCTTTTTTTCTGTCTTGTTTTTGCGTTATAATTTATTACAAATTGCCGTTTTTTGCCTTAAAAAGACGATGTTTTTGCACAAAATTTGCACAGTTTTGTTTCCTGTTTGTTCACGGGTAAAATCCAGATTTTCTGCCGTTTTAACAGCGGGGCAAAAAGGACGGTTTTGCACAAAGCAAAAAAAAGCCCCCGATTAAGGGGGCTTTCTTGCGGTAATTCGTTTTATTTCGCGGCCAATAAAGACTTGGCTTGCTTAACGCGTTCGTTTAACGCGGCGTATTCGCTTCGCATTGCGCCGACGGCGTGAACGGCTGACGCCGCCCAATTACCGAACGCCATTCCCGACGGGTGCGGGGCATTGTCTTCGGGCGCAAAGAAGTCAATCAGCGTTTCGCGGACAAGCCGTTTAACGGTATCTTCAAACGCATATTTCTCATAAGCCGTCGCCACCTTGAACGGCGCGGGGCGGACGTTTGCAATTTCGTCCTTTACCGCCTTCGCCGCACATTTTTTCACTATCCCGCCGATTGCTTTCGCGTCCAGAGCGGGTGCGGAATTATAGCAGCCAGTCTTGCGTATAGACGGAAGAACTTCTTCATATACCCAATCCGCGAAAGCCTGTGCCTGCGGCTTGTTGCTTCTGAAAATCAGGCGATACAGGTTTGGTTCGTTAATAAAAGTTACTTCCTGTTTTCCGCCGTTCGTGGGGGTGTAACTTTCGGTTACTCCCTTTGCCGTTAATTGTGTCTTTGTTTTGCGGCTGTTTGACAGCCCCAAAGCGGCGCAAGCGTCCTTCAAGCAAAACCAAGCCGCACCGTCAATTTTCTGTGTGCGGACAGGGTTGTTGTTAAAATTGAATGTGATGATTTCGTTCGTCATTTTTAGCAATCCTTTTTGATTTCGTCCTCAACCCGTGAGGCCGTCGGGAGCTCAAAAACACCTGCTAAAAGTGCCCGCGTCGTTACCGATAGCGGACTCCCGACGATACGTTTTTGCTCAAACGAAAGGAATCGGGACATAAAAAAGACGCGTTGACGGAGCGTTTGCCGTTAGCATTGAGTTTTTGAAGCTCATTTATGACGATACCAAACCTGCCGAGTCTGTGTCAATAAGAAAAACCCCGCCGTCTAGCCACAGCGGGGTTATGAAAGGAGGTGAATCCTTTAAGTGCAATATAAGACCTCTTATCTTATGTTCTTATTATAGACGCACCCTTTCCGTTTTACAAGCCCTTTTCCCTCTGATATAGTCATTTTGCCGCACATACGGCTGAATGAGAGGTGATGAAAGTGCACGTAGCCTCTTATCTAAAAGCGGTTGCTTACGCTTTATTAAGTATAGCAATTCTGCTTGAACTTTTAAAGCGGTAATCGCTTTTGCGCCTTCTGACAGTCTAGCCGCCGTCAGGGGCGTTTTTATTTTTAAATCTCGTATTCGTCGTCGAAATAAAGCGCGAAACGGTCGTTAAATCCCGTATATACAGGGTCTTCGTTGCCGAACAGGTCTTCGAAATAAAGGTTGCCGCCGAGCGTATTGTTCAACATAAGCGGCATTTTGTTCACGCACGCGCGGTCGCGAAACACCCCCGTTCCGCCGACGTCAAGATCGGCATACAACCGCCCCGATTTCTACCGTCATCAGACAACCATATTCTCCGAAAAACTTCCGATTTCTTCGTAATACGCCCCGTCGGCTAGGCTTGACTAATTTTTATCCTATTTAATATCCTTGAACGCGTCTTCAAGCGCTTTGCGTTTGTCTTCATCCAAAACGTGCGCGTATTTTAATGTCGTCGATATGTTGCGATGCCCTAATATCTCCTTCGTCAGATTCAGATTTCCCGTCCGTTTCAAAATCCACGTCGCCGCAGTATGACGCAGGTCGTGAAACCGAATATAGGGAAGTCCCGTCCGTTTGAAGATTGCCCGCCACGCGGTTTTAATCGATCCGATCGGGCGGCCGCGATAGGTAAAGACATATTCGCTGACGCGCGGAAGCGACATAAGGATTGATTTAAGCGTGGGAATGACGGGAACGCTGAATGTTCGCCCCCCGTCAAAATTACGGTCTTTAACCTTTACCGTTATGACGTCGTTTTCGAAATCAATGTCAGACCACTTGAGGTTTAGGATATTGTTTTTCCGAAGCCCCGTAAAAACAGCCGTGTAAATTATAGGCTTTAAATGTTCGGGAGCGGCGTTCTCTATGGCTTGGAAAACTTCGGGCGATCGAATGAATTTTATTTCCGCGTCTTGCGTCTTCAGGCGGAACTCCAGTGGCGATAATTTCGGTGTTTTCACGCCCCATTTATTGCGGGCTCGGTTCAGGACGGCGGACAGGTCGTTGAGTTCCCGATTGACCGTTGACGCCTTAACTTTCGCCGCGCGTTCGCAGACATAGCGGGATAACAGATCGGGCGTAATGTTCGACAGTTTAATGTTGCCAAAAAAAGAGTATAGATTTTTCAGTCTATACTCTGCCGTACTGTTTTCCGATTGTCGGCTTTCCGCCATATAACGCCCGAAGGCTTTGTCAAGTGTGTATTCTTCTAGCTCGCCCGTTTCCTGCGCCCGCGTTTTTCGTTCGAGTTCGCCGAAGCAGCGGACGGCGTAGCGCTCTGCCGCGCTTTTGTCCGTTGCGAAAGTAGATTCACGAAGCTGTATTCTTCGTCCCGACGGAGAGCGGAAACTGAATCTGACGTGCCAGACCTTCCCGCGACGGAAGAGTCTGAAAGGCGAAACGTTTGTTTTTCCAGCCATTTGTCGAGCTCCTCTTTCTTAAATTTTTCCCTCTTTCCCGTCATTGTCACGGGGATTTCTCCGCTTCTTACAAGCGCGCGAAATGCGTCTTTGTGCATTCGGACGTATCGCGCGGCCTCCGTCTTTGTCAAAAGTTCCGTCATGATTTTTCCTTTCGGTTTGCTTCTCTGATTTCGACGTTTTCGCCGATCCATTTCCCAAAGCGTCCGCCGTCCGAGACATAGCCGCGCATATGAAGATATGTTTCCGCCTGAATAAGGAACGGATATTCCTTGACTTTTTCCCCGTTAATGTAGACTTCGTATGTCATTTCTCTGCCTCGTGAAATTCATTAAGAGTTTTTACAAAAAAGATGAATGACCAAAAGAGGGATATTAAAAGAGACAATTTCCCCAATTCGCAATCAGGATCTACCCCCATAGCGACAATTAACCAAAACAGCGCTAAAAATTGTTTTTTGGTCATTCATTTTGTTCCCTTTTGCTCTTTGGTGCTTCGTCGATTTTTACATATATTTCCGCCGTCAGTGTTTCCGCGTGGGCGATCATTCCAAGGATGCATCCGAGCATAACCTGTTCGGCGTAATAGGCCGTTAATTTCGCATTTCCTTCAGGCTTATCAGACAGCGGGGAATGATAGGTGAAAGTTTTATTTGAACATTCGTTCGATTTCTTCATTCGTTTTCCCCTTCATAGCGTTGAGGCAAAGCGTAATTCTTTCAGCAAAATACTCGACAAATTCGCGGGTATCGTCATATCCTTTGCGCGTCCCTTCGTGTATATCTTTTCCAAGATCATTTATTATAGATATATTCATTGGGGAATCTCCTGTACGGTACACCAGAACGGTTTCGCCGTATTTCTCGTACGGGAACCAGTCAAACTCAATATCGTTGAATATGTCTTCGATGGCTATCCCTTGTTCTTTTGCCCATAAAAGGCTTTCGTGTATCAAGTTCATTTTTTTTAACCTTTCAACAGTTCGGGATTTTCGTAAATATTGCCGATTACTTTGAATTTTCTGGCGTAATCTCGCGTTATATGAGAGGTGTAACAGTAACCACACTCATTTGCGCTAAGAATCCTTCCGTCCTTTGTAGTCATTCTAAGTATATGTTTATTCGTGTAAGCCCCGTCGTCAAAATCTATAATAAATTCGGAGGATAAATAGAATTTATTGTAAGGCTCTAATCTACATATGTCCCCCACAAAGATAGGTTTTCCGGTTTGGTCAAGAAGACCCGTCATAGGTAACAAAAAACCAGTGTCGAGCCTGTATTTTTTAACAGGGTTATAAGCAACTGTAACGGTGGGTGCTCCGCACAAACAGATATTGTACACTTCATACATCGTTTGCGTTCCTTCGTGGAAAAATTTGAATTTCGGTGGATAAGTCATTTAATTTGCTCCATAAATTCGGAATTTTCGTGAATGTTGCCGACGACTTCCCAAGCGTACATAAGCATTGTGTCGACGTGTTCGCGTAAATCTTCGTTCAAATTCTTGAACATAAATTCGGCAATATCCTTCTCCCATATTACTTGGCAAACACCGTATCCGTTTAATCTTACGAGATCTCCTTCATAGATGAGCCGTCCGGTCCCATCCCTTAGACCCGTGCATTGTTCGATAATAAGGCGCCCTTCATCCTCTCCTTCTTCAAGAGGGGTGTACATAGCTCCGTCGCCGTCAGAGCGGACAAGAAAATCGTCGTAATAACATTGCTTTTGCGGATCCCAAGCGCGGAATCTTAACCTGTCGTTTTTCATTTTCATTTCCTCTTAAAACGGGATTTCGTCGTTAAAGTACGAAGCCGGTGCGTCCCAGCCGTCTTTTGCACGTTGATAATCCGCAGGCGTCGTTTTCGATTTTGAGCCTTCGCGGTAATCTTCTTCATTTGCAGGCGGCGGATAATTGCCCGATTTATCCTTGCTGTCCAAAAGAGTCAGTTCTCCGTTAAAGGCGGACAGTACGACTTCGGTCGCGTAACGTTCAACGCCGTTATTGTCTTCCCATTTGCGGGTTTTTAATGCACCCGAAACATACAGTTTTGAGCCTTTTTTAACATAACGCTCCGCAATTTCAGCCAAGCCTTGATTAAAAATAACAACGCGATGCCATTCCGTTTTTTCCTGCCGTTCGCCGGACTTATCTTTCCATGTGTCGCTTGTCGCCAAAGAAAAAGAGGCTATCTTTTTTCCTTCACTCGTTTGGCGGATTTCCGGATCTTTGCCGACATTCCCCACCAAAATAACTTTATTGACGCTTCCTGCCATTGGATTATCTTCCTTCTGCTATGTATTCTATTTCCTGTTCGCCCGCCGCATTGGTCGATAGGACGCGCTGGTAACAGTTGATTATTCCTTTCTCCGCCATGTCTACGACATACGGCGCAAGAACGCACCGCATCGCTTCGTCCTGACGTTTATGATGCCAGACCATACGTTCGCCCTTCCTCAACGTACCGATAAGCGATAGCGTGTCTCTGTCGTTATCAGTCAGTCGCGACTTTCTTTGTCTTCCGCGAACGATAATAGGCCGACGGGCGGCATCACCCACGGTAAAGCCTTTGCGGATGCGCGTTATAAACGTATTGTAAGATACGTCAGGGTTGTTCGCTTCGAGCCATTCCTTGACCGGCACACCGTCAATAAGGTATTTGTAATTTACTACATTAGCCGGAACGCTCGCCGCACGTTCGGGAGACCAACACCCGGTCTCCATCCTGTTGCGAAAGGTTTTCGGATTTACGGTGTGCCCGTATAGCGCCAGCCATTCAGCTGCCGTTTTGCCGTTGTAAAGCCGTTTTCTTTGCATTATTTTAAGTCCTCAAATTTTGCGTCAATGACGCGGGTTGCACCGATGCCGTGCATGCGGCAGAAATCGTGTCCGTCAATCTTCCTGACCGTGATATTGTCGCGGCGGCAGATTGACGTTATCCAAGCGCCGATCAGTGCCCCCAAAAGAAATGTCGGAATTAAAGGCATTGTCTTTCCCTTTCCTTTTAAGTATGTGCAAAAAATGCACAAGCTGACTCCGTTCCGCCCCCGGTTAAAGGGGCGGGCGGTGTTGTTCCGTTTGTTTGGTTTTATTTTGCGGCCAATAAAGACTTGGCTTGCTTAACGCGTTCGTTTAACGCGGCGTATTCGCTCCGCATTGCGCCGACGGCGTGAACGGCTGACGCCGCCCAATTACCGAACGCCATTCCCGACGGGTGCGGCGCATTGTCTTCGGGCGCGAAGAAGTCAATCAGCGTTTCGCGGACAAGCCGTTTAATTGTGTCTTCGAACGCATATTGTTCGTAAGCCGTCGCCACCTTGAACGGAGCGGGGCGGACGTTTGCAATTTCGTCCTTTACGGCCTTTGCCGCGCATTTCTTGACGATTCCCCCGATTGCTTTCGCGTCCAATGCGGGGACGGGTGCGGCTAAGGCGCGTTCCATTGCGTTGAAGGCTTCAATGTACTTGATTTTGAACGCCATCGCCTTTTTGCCCGTGAAGCCCATGACCAACAAAACAAAACCGTCGCGCGTGATATAATAGCAGGGCAATGTACGCCCTGTTTCGTCCTTATATTCACTGACCGCAAAATTGCGGGCAGTAAAATCAGCGGGAATATCTAGAGCGCGAATGCGTCGCAAAACGTCGTCGTGCCGCTTGCCAAACGTTGCCGCTACCGTACGGCTGTCGGTTAATACCTGTCCATTCTGGACGAACGTCAGGGAGGTTTCTGCGGGTTCCAGATTTAAAGCTAAATTTGTCATATCTTTTCTCCGTTCTAAAAGTCGCCTAAGACCGTCAGGCGCGGGAGGTTAGAACCGCGGAAAAGAACGCGTGTGCTTATTCAATATATTCGCACCCTCCCGCATATATGCGGGCACAAAAAAGACACCTTAACGGGGTGTTTGCCGTCTTTTCCGAGGGTTCTAAGCCTCAAGAGCAAATATAGCACCCCTGCCGCGTTTGTGTCAAACGTTTTCGCCGTCAATATGCGTGACAGCGTTAATTATTTCCTTTTTCGACGGATCGTACATTTCCGCCAAACCATAGGCAAAACTGCGATAAAGGCAGGCTTTGGCGTATAGCGCGGCATATTCCCGTTGACTTATGCTGTCGCCCTTCTGACAATGACAAAAAGAGTCGGAGGAATTATGCTTAACGCCATTATTGACCAAATCGGCGGCTTTATCGCGGGTATTATCGTTACCGCGCTTTACAATTACTTTTTCGTCCGTAAAAGACTTAAAAAAATTGATGAGATTGAAGAAAAACTGCTTCACGGCTACTCTCCCGAAAATTTATGCGCTTCTTTTGCTTTTGATCGGAAAAAGACAAACTCTAAGTAAGTCTGTTTTAGAAAAGCCCCCGTTTTTTTAAACGGGAGCTTTTCGGCGGCGGACGGCGGGACGGATTGCCCCGCCGCCCCCGTTTGCGCCTGAAGGAAATAACGGCGCAAAATTAAAAAGAAAATATCCGTTTTTTTTAAGCGTTCCCTTTTCCCATATTTGCTGCCGCTACGGCGAGGGAAAAAATCGTGAGAAGCTTTGCGTCTTCCTCCAAAACAGAGGCCAGCATTGAAGATAGGTTGATTAAATTTCCGTTTGTTTTTCCCGTGATTTTGACGTCCTTCATAGCGATGAATACGCAGGCGTCATAATCTGATGCCCGATATGTTTTTGTTTCTTCGTTCATTTTGTTTATCCTTCTCTTGCTTTCACCAGATACCAAGCCTCGTTCAGCTTTTCGTAGGTTTTCTTTGCTTCTTCGCCTGAAAGCCCGTCAAAACGGGCTTTGAAAAGCGCATCAAGCGTTTCTTCGACTGCTTTTTCAAAGTCAAGCCACTCGATTTCGTCTTCCGTCATTTCTCCCCCTATGCCGCCTCGATTAAACCCGTGCGTTCCAAATACGAATACGCAGTTTCACGAGGCATATAATAACCGTTCGTCCGGTCGATCCAGAACGCCTGCAATTTGTCGATAAAGTCGCAAAACTCGGCCTTTGAAAGTTTCGCCGTTGATGCAACGCCGAATATCTTTTTATTGATCTCGTGCAAGATTTCGGCGGTGTAAGGCAAACACCATTCGCCATAGGTCGCCCCCGCGTCGTTCAAAACGTCAGCAATGTCTCCGACAGTCGACCAGTAAAAACGATTCTGCTCGGTCGTGCGGCGCTGTTTATGTTCTGAAATCTCAACATCCATTCCGTGCTTTGCGGTTTTAAGACGTGCTTGAAGCGGCGTAACAAGACGTAATAAGATTTCCCGTTCCGTCGCATCAGCGCGGAAATATAATTTTTCGCTCATTCTTTTGCCGTCCAGTTCTCTTTGTATGCTTGATAGAAATCACGGTCTTGGACAATCCAGTTGAAGGCATCATATATACGCGCCTTAAGCATGTTTCGTGATTGCTCAGTTCGTCTGTATTCTTCGCGATAAACACAGTTACCGTCGCACGCCAAATATTCAAAACGGTCAATCTCAGCACATTCCATATAAAGGTCGTGCTGTATGCTGTCGAAATATTTTCCTATTTCATAAGAAGACGTGCGTTTTATGTCATAAATTGTGTCGCGTTTTATTACGTCTGCGACGCCGTACAGCAAAAAATCGTCTAAACGTTTCGACAGCTTTACTTGCCATAGGCCGCCTTTTACGATCTTCGCCGTTTCGGCGACGCAGGGATCAAGAGGTATCGTTCCGTCGCACGCGGCATGAACGTCGTTTTCAAAATCGATACCGCGTTGTATCGCTTCCGTTCGCGGTTGGGGTTCCTTTCTTAGGAAAGAAAGGAACTCCTCTTTGCTTTTCTCCGTTTGCAAAAACCAATAGTACTGGCTATATAGCGTCGGAGTAATCAGGTATGCCATTAAGCAGCCTCCGTTGTTTTTTTCGTTGTCGGCATTTTCGCTGTTACAAAAAGGGACTTTTTCTTGTCGAATTCGACACCTTTTTCTTGCGTCGCTTTGAAAAGCCGGTCTCGCCAGTAAAGGCGGCTGTCCCAAATCGTTTCTAAAGCCTCTAAGTCGTTTTTCGCAGAATTAAAGTCTTCTGCCGTTTCACAGGCGTCTATTTTTTCGTCAATCAGGCTTTTCAAAGATTCGTAAAGCGCCAATGTCTTCGCGTCTTCTTTTCTCCGATTGATTATCGCCGCTTCAAGCTGCTCCGCGACAAACGTATTTCCGGATTTAATGTCGGGGATAGGCAAAATCCCTTCCAAACCTACGGAGTTCTTCGCGTAGAACTCTTCCGAAGGAGTGAAGCAAATCGTGCGTTTGCCTCCTCGTGCTTCCATATAGCCCATCCAGTCAAGCTCTTTAACGATATCTTTCCCTGAAGATCCGGCTACATCAGGGCGTTTTTTGCTGTCATCGCCGTTTTTTTCTTCGCGTTCATGAGCGACGAAAATGACGGACATTCCTTTCCCTTGAACTAATTTCAGAAAATTTTGAAATTCCGTTTTAACAGCTCCCCAGCCCTTCATTGAAAGCGTTCCGTCTCCTTGACGGAATTTCGGATTTTTTGTCGCGCAGTAATCGCCTATACGGTCAATGAGCTTGCCAAGCGTATCAACGACCAAGGTTTCAAAACCGTCCAATTCATTGCTTTGAAGCAAAGTGAGCGCATCTTGATAATTGTCAAGCGGCAGGCAGGGGACTTGAAAGCGTTTCTCAACGCGATACATTCCTTTGTCTGCATCAATGCACACGGGTTTTCTTGACGATAAGGCAAGGGTCGTTTTCCCAATGCCGGGTTGTCCGTAAATCAGCCCCGCATATGTCATCTTTTCCTGAATTTCTGTTGGTTTAACAAGTAACGTCATTTGCTTTCTCCTTTCTCTTTTTCTTTTTTCGGCGGCGGTGCCATAAAGCCCGCAAAAATAGCGTCAAAAATTTTCTTGTTTTCTTGCGTCATTGTTCTTTCTCCTGTTAGGCGACGTTCGGTACTTTGTTCCCTGCAAGTCTTGCCGAGACGCGGTGCGTAACTTGCTTCATTTCTAATATTTCCGCATTCAAAGCCCTCTGGTCGTAGACTTCCGAACCGTCAAACGGGCTTGTCTTGTGCGTCATCGCCATATGGACGGCGGCATAAGCTATTGCTTCGTTTTCTTCCGGTTCCAAAAGGTTTTCCAAGCCGTCAGATGCAACTTCTTCAAGCCTCTTGACGTATTCTTCCGCGCGAAGGTATTTGTCGTTGCCCGTAAAATCGTAGCGGCAATCGTCTGCAATACGTTCCGCCGCACGCATGACGGCGGCAAAAAGAACATTGAATATCGCTGTTTGCATATGTTGCAAGTCCAGCGGCGTTATAGGGCGAATGCCGCACCCGTATGTCATAGGAGCGTTGTCAAGTTTCATCTTTTTCCCTTTCGTTTGAGCAAAACAAAGGGGCAAACGGCGCGTTATTATTTGGATTGAATGTCAGTTGGGAGTTGCCGCCCGCCCCTTAATTTTGCCGCCCGTCTTAAAACAGGCTAAGCAAGGATTTGACCTGCGGACTGTCGCGCGACCTGATAAGCCTGACCGCCGCCCGCCGTTTCTCTTCCTTACGATTTACGATGTCTAAAAGCTCAACAGGGCTTTTTGCTCCCCGTTATGGTTATAAGACTAAACAATATGTTTCATCACGTCAACAAAAAAATGAAACAAAACGTTTGTTTTTATAAAAACGGCGGATTTGTGCAGAAAATTACACGAAAAAGAAAGGGAAGGGGGTTGACAATGTATCAAAAAGATACATAATATGAATAAAATGATTTATGGATTAACAGAGATGAGTTTTAAAGAACAGCCTTGGAGTCCTCCGGATGCAACGGATTATATTCGCGAAATTTCAAAAAATCCGTCCGATATTGCCTATAAACTTCATGCAAAAGAACGTATGGAAGAACGAGGGATATTAACAGGAGATGTTTTGTATGTTTTGCGTAACGGGTATGTTTATGAACCCCCTGAACCAGCAACAAGAGGGTTTTATAGATATAAGGTCGAATATGTTTCTCCGAACAGCGGTAAAAGGACGTTGCGTGTTGTTGTTCTGGCTGATGGCAAACAAAGGAGTTTGAAGATCATTACGGTTATGTTTGTTGATGAGTAAGCAAAGCCTGCCAATTAGAGGCATTAAAAAAACATGAAAGGAAAAAAGGATGAAACCCTATAACTATTCCGAATGCGGAATAAAAAATGTGTTGATACACGGTGTTTCGCCGGTTATTGACGATGAGGGCGATGAAGTCATCTGTATAAAGAATATTAAAGATCTGCATCGCGCGATTGCGCAGGCCGTTGTTACAAAAAAAGGCGGAATGACTGCGGAAGAATTAAAATTCCTGCGAACGGAGATGGGAGAAACGCAAGAAGCGTTCGCAAAAACAATAGGGTATGAGCGCTTGCAAATCACTCGCTGGGAAAGCGGAGAAGTTAAAATCCCAAAAGCGATCGATATGCTGATTCGCGTCTTAGCGGTTCAGAAAATTCTGAAAAATGAAATCGATCTGGAAGTCACTTCTCAAAAAATCACAGAAAAGGCTGATAAAAATTTAAATATCGAAGCTACCGACAATTTTTATCGTCCAGCTATGTTTGGATAAAAACAATCCAACGAATAAAATTAAAGCCCCGAAAGGGGCTTTTTATTATGATCTACGCGAAAACTTTTTGTGTTTTAAAGGGTTAAACTTTTTTATAAGCCGCAATAACGACAGCGATAATTCTTATTTCTTCGCCCTCTTGTCCGTCAATTTTAAGGGGTTGAAATTTCGCTTCCGTTGATTCAGGGTAAAGCCATCGCGTCCCGTCTTCTTTAATCGTAAGGCGCTTTACCGTCGTCTCATAAAGACCGGCTCTCGTCCTTTGGGCGACAACATACTTCCCGTTCTCTATATTTGGGCAGGCTCCGCAATATATGCATACAATGTAGTCGCCATCGAGGAAAATTTTATTCATGCTTTCCCCTTTTACCTTTAAAGCAAAAACGCTTTCCGGCGGATAACCGGATGGCGGTGGAAAATCAAGCGTTTCTGTTTCACAAAATTCTTGGCTTTCCGTCCAAATGCCGGCTTCAACGGAGCCGATAACCGGAATTTCTTTTACGCTTACAGGCTGATATTCTGAAAATCCGAATAATTCTTGTATCGTGCATCCAAGAGCTTTGGCAAACCTTTCTTCCATTCCGCCCTTGATGGCACCGCCTCTTTCTATTCTGACCATTGTCGATTGCGAAACGCCCACAAGATCAGCAAGCTCTTCTTGTGTCATTTTTTTTGATATTCGGATTTCTTTTATGCGGTTTTTCATTTTTATCCGACTTTTTCGGCTTTGAGGGTATAAATAACCTTGCCGATAACGGGGATTTCTTCGGCGGACGATTCTATATTGTCGTATTTTTTGTTGTCGGATTTTATGACGATTTTGCCGCCTATGGTGTTTTGAATTCGTTTGACCGCTAGCCCCGAAGACATACGAATCAGGAATAGCCCGTCGCCGTCAATGTAATTGCGCGAAATGTCGACAAGAACCCAGTCGCCGTCCGACAACGTTCCTTCCATTGAATCTCCGTAAACGCGTAGCATTTTTACATGCTCCGGGGCGGCCGTCGTTATGGCGCGGTATTCGTCGCGCGGAATTTGCCAGAATCCCACAACGTTTTCCGTTTCGTTTTCTATTCCGTTACCACAACACGCCGTAGCGTTGATTATAGCGACGTGCACCGTTCTGTCGTCTTTGGGGGGCAATTGAAGACCGCCTAATAATTCGGGCACTACCTCGACGGGGGAGCACCCCAAGGCAGGGGATAGGCGAATAAGCCAGTCAACCGTCAAACGTCTTTCATCTTTTTCAAGTTTTCCGATTTGTTGTGAAGACGTATTCGCTTTGCGGGCGACATATTCTTGCGTTAAGTTCTTTTCTTCTCTGATTTGCCTCAATCTGTTCGCCATATTTTTCCCCTTTTTCTTTATATTTTAAAACAAAACATTTCATTGGACAACAAACAATATGGTTGACACGATGAAATAAAATGTTTTAACATTTAACCAAAACGGACAAAAAAGGGGAGGATAAATGAATTTAACTGAATTTCTGGCAAGGAAAGGGATTGCGCCGAAAGAATTTGCCGAACAGATCGGGACGACGGACGCGGCGGTCAGGCTTTATGCCTTTCACGGGCGCGTTCCGACGCCTAAAATTATGCGCCGCGTTATTAAGGCAACAGACGGGCAGGTTATGCCCAACGACTTTTTCGCCAACGACAACGAAGAAAAGAACGGCGGAGATGCGGCATGAGCATGGCGGAAAATGTGCTGTTGGTGATTACCAATGTCATATCGGCGGTTCTAATTGTCGTGATTGTCAAGGTCTGTAAAAAATGACGGGCTTAATCGCTTTTTTGTTGACCGTCCCGTTACTGGCGGTCGTGTTGGCTGCGTTATGTTTAACAATAAGCAAGGAGATCGAAAAATGATTTTTGGTTTTTTGAAAAAAAGACGGGAGCAAAAGATCAGAATGGATCTGTTGACTGCTCTGATACGCGAACGGGCTTTGCGTTGCACAGACGTTATCAATCTTGAAGGGCTGGTAGATTACGTATTGAACGGCCGTGTTGACGACGAGGCGCTGCGTCGCAAATTCCCCGTTTACGACGAATTTTGCAAACAAAAAGAAAAAGAAGCGGAAGAGCTTGAAAAGCAAGGCTTCCGCTCCGTAGACATCAATCCTGCGGCGGGTACTGTGTACCACAATGAGAACATTCGCTCCCACCTCGGAGAGAAGAGTTAATGCCGAGCGGCTTTATTTCCCTTAAATGTCCGATTTTGCATTCCGGGCAAAGCGTCGGATCGGCGGGAATCCCGTTCAATTCTTCGAGTTTTGCGAGGCGTTCCTCAAGTTCTTTAAGTTTGGTCTCAATTGAGGTCATGAGTTTTTCTCCTGTTTTGTTTGAGGTTTAGCAAAGACAGCATAACAGGTAAATGACGGGCGGGAAAGACCGCCGCTTTCGGGAGAATGGAGAAATATAGATTAACTCGGCGGCAGTGGTGCCGCAGGTGATGGGGCAGAGCCATCTTCTCCCACTAAACAAAGGAAAGGATTAAACAATGGACACAAAAGAAGCTCCCGACTTCATTAAAGAATCGGACGAAAAAAACTGCGTTAACGTCGTGAACGGCGTCGATGTCGTGCGCCTGTTGTCTTATATCGAACGCGTTGAACGTCTGGAAGAAGAAAAAAAGGCGCTTCAAAACGACATTAAAGAAGTTTTCGACGAGGCAAAAGCCGCGCGTTTCGACGTCAAAGCGATAAAAGCAATACTGAAAATGCGCCAAAAGGATGACGCCGAACGGCAGGAAGAAGAATTCGTCGTCGAAACTTATCGCCGCGCGTTGGGGATCGTCTGATATGTGGAACGTCAGACGCAGATCAAAATACCGCGCGAAGAAAACACCCGCATTCGGGCGGTTGTTCGACAGCCGCGCCGAAGCGGACAGGTACGGAGAACTGTACCTTATGGAGCGGGCGGGGGAGATCACCGAACTGCGCATGCAGGTTGATTACCCGTTGAAGGCTCCCGAAAATAGCGGGCTGTTTTCCGACGCCGTGCGAACGGAAAAAGGCGCCGTCATGCGTTATCGGGCGGATTTCGTTTATCGCGACAAGTCGGGAAAGCTGGTTGTCGAGGACGTCAAAGGTTTTCCGACGCCCGAATTTAAAATCAAGCGGCAGCTTATGAAAATGTTTTACGGCATTGAAATCCGCGTTCTGAAGAAGAGGAGGGGCGGATGGCAAGAGACGTAAAGAAATTTTATGACTTTATCGGCAACGGCGACCGAAAAGAGGCCGATTTCTACCCGACGCCCGACTGGATGGCCGATGCTTTATTCGACAATGTGCCCGCCGATATGTTCAACGGCGCAATATGGGAATGCGCCTGCGGCGACGGAAGCCTTGCCGAACGGATAAAGGTTCACCGTCCGAATGCTTCGCTGTTCTCGTCTGATCTGTTTGATCGCGGATACGGGCGGAGCGGGCTTGATTTTACGACGGTTCGCGGCACTTCGGCGGATTGGATCATTACGAATCCGCCGTTCTCTATGGCGACGGATTTTATGTTGAAGGCCGAAGAAATTGCCGTTCGCGGCTGGGCGTTACTGTTGCCCGTTCGTTATCTGACAGGGAAAACGCGGGCGCGTCTGTTCCGCAAATGCGGCCTGTCGCATTTGATTGTTTTGCCGCAGAAGGCGGATTTTACGGGCGAAGGTAACGCGAAATTGGAATGCGCGTGGTTTGTCCGTGACAAGCTGCACGCGGGCGGAACGGTTATTGTTTGGAATAAAGACAGAAAGGAACAAACGCCCGATTTGTTCCTTGCGGTGTAAGGGGGAAAGTAAGATGAAACAATTTAGCCCTAAAATATACCCCGAATGGGGGGAATTGATTTCAGAGCTGCCTGTAAACAAACAGGCGGAAATATTTAACGCCATTTTAAAATACCCGACTGTTGATATAGATAGCGGCGTTTGGCGTTTTATCAAAAGCCAAATCGACCGCGATTTTGAAGAATTCGAAGCAAGATGCAAGAAGAACGGCGAAATCTCTCGGAATTACTGGAAACAAAAACGATATCCGACCGATACCGAACGATATCCGACCGATACCGAACGATATCCTGAACGTGAACGTGAATCTGAACGTGAACGTGAATCTGAACGTGAAGCACCCCCCATTAAAGCCCCCAAGGGGGCAGGCACGCCAATCGAATTTTCAGAATCGTTCGAGACATTTTGGTCGGTTTATCCGAAGAAACGGGCGGGAAGTAAGGAAAAGGCTTTCAAGGCTTACCAAAGCGCGCTTAGACGCAAGAACGCTACTGCGGAAGAAATCAACCGAGTGGCGGCGATTTACGCCAAATCGGACGAAGTGTCGCGAGGTTTCGCAAAGGGGGCGGCGGCTTGGCTTAACGACGATCGCTTCCTAAACGATTACGGCGGTTCGGGAGGTGCCGCCGCTCCGAAGAGCGAAATCGACGATAACGCCCCCGTTTATTACGATGCGGAAAGCGGGTCCGGGCGAGTTTTAGGCAAATGGTACTACAACTACACCGACTTTTCAAAAGCGAGAGCGGAATATTGGGAAAGGGAAAAAAATGGCGAGCTTGCAAACTGACACGGCAATATCCGTCATCACGGAGCTTTACGGAGAGCCCGATTGGCTTACAAAGCCGAAGGAAGGACAAAACGTCGCCGTCATTTTGGCAGAATGGGACGAGGAATTGCGCCGGTACTCTGAGGAGCAAGTAAAAACGGCAATCCGCAAAATGTGGAAATACTCGAAAACGAAGTCCGTTCCGCGTTTAGGGCATATCATTGCCGAGCTTTCCGACGTTCCGCCGGAAGGCAACAATGCTACTGAACGGCAGGTGAAGACGGCCGACGATACGGTGCAACGATTAACAGCGACATACGTCAAAAACGGATGCCGGGGACGGTTGTGTTTTGCTTCGGACGTTGCCAAGGCGTTCAACGTGATGATTGACGATATGATCGCCGAATTGCCGCGCGAAGCAACGGCGGGAAAGACATTCTCGGATTTGCAACAGTTGGCGAAGAACAACGGATATCTTGCCCGATTCGAGGATTATTTGGCCGAAGTTACGAAGAACCGCAGGCCGTATCAGCCGATTGACGACGAATTGCGCGTTATCGACGTTCCCGAAGCCTTTTCGCCGAACAATGAACGGAGGAAATGCGCATGACCGACAATACCGCCGAGAATATGCAAGAACCGCCGAAACAGCCTAAACGTCAAATCGATTTGCTTTTCGACGACGGGCTTTTCGGAACTGACCAACGACTTGCCGAAGATCGGTATTATGCCGCTCAGCGTTGGTTCTCCGATTGGTTCAACAGCGTGTTTAATCCGGATTTCTACGCTATTTCGGGCTTGTCTGCGGCGGACGAAAACAAATTGACGGCGGCGGATCGCTATCTCCGCGCCCATTGGGAAATTCCTCTTCGCGCCCGCAATATTGCAAACTCGGTGATAATTCACGATATGTCGATTGATGACTATATGCGCGGATATCCGATATTTAACGGAACGAACAGGGAAAAGACCGCCCTGATACGCCTTTTGTGGTCGGCGTGCGACGGGTTGGTTACGGCATACGAAAAAATAAAGAAACTTTAATGATAAAAAGCTTGTTTTTAGTCCTGATTTGTAACGGTAAAAAGCGCGTTATCGACTTAATGCCGTATTTGTTCGGGGCAAAGTCTGAAAACGCTTGGGAAGAAAGAAAACACCCGCGCGATAAGGACGGGAGATTTTCCCAAAGCGGAGAAGAACCTTCGCAATCCAAAGAAAAACGCGGTAAAATAAAGCGTCGTCGTAAGGCTGTTCAGCTTTCGAAGGCGGAATACGCGACGGTGCAACACGCTTTTATGACCGACGTGACAAAGGAACAGAGGGGTAAAAAGGTTTTGGAAAAATATATCGGCGATTTTTTGTATATCGGCATTTTACGGGCAGACGGGACGCGTGATATTGTCGGGAAGGTAAAAATTTATGGAATTGATTAAACGGGAACAAGTTCCGACCGAAACAGGCAGACGTTTGTATGATAAGCTTGTTGAAATATGGGCGGACGGAGAATTTGTTTATTTCACACTTGCACTGTTAAGCGGGGATGAAAGAAAGCAAAAGATGATTGATTACATAGAAAAGTACGAAATAACGGATTCGTCAGACGTTACGCTTTTGAGCCTTGATATATTGGACGGCGTAGAACCGGAACTGAACGATGAGGAATAAAAAATTTGACACAAACGCGGCGGGGGTGCTATATTTGCTCTTGAGGTCAAAAACTCAAAGCATACGGCAAACGCTCCGTTAACGCGCCTTTTTTATGCCCGATTTATATGTCGGGGGGGCGGCGGATATATTGAAGAAGCCCACGTGTTATGCTCACGTTTTTGACCCCCCGACGCCTGACGGTTTCAGGTTTCCTTGTCAAAAAAAGGAGCATAAAATGAAAGATTTAGTATTTACGCAAAACGGGCAGGTTTTAACCGACAGCCTCACTGTCGCGGCGACGTTCGGCAAAGATCACAAAGACGTTCTTAGGGCAATCAATTCGATTGATTGCGAGGCTTCTTTTAAGCAGCGCAATTTTGCGCCGCTTGAAGGAACGTACATTAACGGTATCGGCGTTGAATGCAAACGCCCCGTTTACAATCTGACAAAGGACGGCTTTGTTTTGCTGGTTATGGGCTTCACGGGCAAAAAGGCGATGGCATTTAAGATTAAATACATTGAGGCGTTCAACGAAATGGAACGCGCCTTAGCCGCACCCGTCCCCGCATTGGACGCGAAAGCAATCGGGGGAATCGTCAAGAAATGCGCCGCGAAGGCGGTAAAGGACGAAATTGCAAACGTCCGCCCCGCGCCGTTCAAGGTCGCGACGGCTTACGAGAAATATGCGTTTGAAGATACCGTTAAACGGCTTGTCCGTGAAACGCTGGTTGATTTTTTCGCCTCAAAAGACAATTTCCCGCACCCGTCGGGAATGGCGATTGACGGCATTGTAAAGAAATGCGCGTCCGGCGATCTGTTGAAGACGCTGAACCTGTTAAGCGAGAGGATCGACAATATGGGGCGCAATATGACGCGTGGTTTCCCGTCCGCGTGGGAACGTAGCGTCGTTCGATACGCGACGGACGCGGCTCAAGCCGTCGGGGCGCCCGCATACGTGCAGACATACGTCACCAAAGCGGAATACGTCCTTCTGTGTTCGGTGCGCGGCGTCGACATCCCCCTGATGACCGCATAAATTGTGCTTAGCCGTGAACCTGTTAGAACCGAAACAGTAATCGAAACAAAGCCCCCGTTATTCGGGGGGCTTTTTCTCGTAATCGAACACGTGAACAAAACGAAAACTTTTTTTGTTGACACGGGGAAACGTTTTTGATACCTTAAAAAAGTGCACAGGAATAAGTGTGCCTGTTGTTGTGGTTTGACGCAAAGTAATCATCTGCTATTTGAATAAAAGCGCCCCGACTTTTTGAAAGTACGGGGATTTTTTTATCCCTCCGCGTTTTTCCCTTTTCTTTACGCGGGGGGCATTTTTATTTTCGGGAAAAGCCGAATGTCCATAATTTTAAAAATTGTTCGCGGCGGAAAAACGTATTCCGTCGATTTGACGCCGTTTATTTACGGAACGAAATCGGAAAACGCTTGGGAAGAATCCAAGCATCCGAGAGATAAAGACGGGAAATTTTCGGAAACGGGCGGGGACAGCGTAGGGGGACAAAGAAAAATGATAAAAATTGAAGATTTTTTAGGAAAAGAATATACGGGCGTTAAAGGTAAAGACGCGATAGACAAACTGATGAAAGAAAAGCAAGGCTTCGTTCGCGATGCATTTTCACGTGTGGATATAGGCAATGTCGCTCTTATATGGGGAAATAAAGATATAGGATTATGCCATATCATTAAAAGGAGAAAAGAAACCGGACAGGATTTAGCCACTCTGCTTAAAAAATTTCCCCATATTATTGAACGGGGAGAACTGAAAAAATCAGGCGGCCAGTTTAAAATAGAATATGACGGTTGCCGCGTGGTTATTTCGCCTGAGTTTTTTGGAATGGAGTTCCAATTCGTTTTGACAGGTTATGAGCTAAATAAATAATCGGGAGCTTCGGTTGACTTTCTCACTATGACCGAATTTAAGGCTGACAGACCCCAATTCCTCAACCACTCCCGATACATTTATCATACCGCAAAACACCGATTCGGTAAAGGAAAAATCGGGCAGGAAAGGCGCGACAATGGGAAAAAAAGACAATCTTATCTCTCCGGTTCGAACCACGAGCGAAGCACGACGGCGCGGACGCAACGGGGGAATTAAATCGGGGGAGGCGCGTCGGCGTAAAAAAGCCCTGCGCGAAGCATACACGAAAGAGGCGGCTTTCGACGAATTGGACGAACTTATGAACGCGGCAAAAGAGGCGGGGAATTTAACCGCCGCCGTCAGGTTGGCGGAACTTAAGGGCAAAATGTGCGGATATTACGTCGATAAGGTCGCAAAGACGAACAGCGAAGGCGACGACGTCGTCGTACCCATTTTCAACATAATACCCGCACCTATGGAGATAAACCGTAATGAAGGATATAATGCTTCCGCCGAAAGCCATGTTCCTTCTGACGGGAAAAAGCCGTTATAAAGTCCTGTACGGCGGGCGCGGTTCGGCAAAAACCTTCTCTATCGCATTGTCGCTTATCATTCTATCCTTGCGACGCAAAATCCGCGTCCTTTGCGCCAGACAAATTCAAGCCAGTATTGCGGATAGCGTTCACAAGACGCTTTGCGACGCTATTGAGCTGATCGGCGTTCAGACTTTTTTCAAAATAAACGAAAACAGCATAAGGTCCGTGAACGGGTCGGAGTTCATATTCAAGGGAATAAAAAACAACCCTTCGGAAATCAAATCCTTACAGGGAATCAATTACTGTTGGGTCGAAGAAGCGGAAAATGTATCGGAAGAAAGTTGGGAGATATTAACGCCGACAATCCGCGAAGAAGGGTCTGAAATATGGATTTCATTTAATCCGCGCATGAAATCTGATCCGACGTATCAGCGTTTCGTCGCAAAGCCGCCGCGCGACTGTATATCCGTCGAAATGAATTTTTCGGATAATCCCTTCTTCCCCGAAGTTCTTCGCCGCGAAATGGAAGAATGTAAAGCGCTCAACGAAGCGAAGTACAGGCATATCTGGTTAGGCGAGCCCAATTCCGAGGCGGGGAACCTGATCCGGATCGAATGGTTTAAGCGGTTCGACAATCCGCCTGCTTCATACGCGAATATGTTCATTGTTGCCGACACGGCATTTTCGGAGAAGAAATCGGCGGATAATTCGGCGTTCGGACTGTTCGGGATTGATTTTGACGGGCATGCGTGGTTGTTGGACGGCTACTGCAAGAAGGTGATTTTCCCCGACCTTATGCGGGATTTAAAGTCATTTTACCTTAAGGCCGTGTCCGAATGGGGGGCGATGAACAGCATATCGGCAATCTTTATCGAAAACAAAGGAAGCGGAATATCGCTTATCCAGCAGTTACGACAGGAAGGATTGCCGATATCTGAACTGCAACCGACGTATTTTAACGCGGCGTTAAAAAAGGAACAGGTCGCTGACAAATATACGCGCTTCCTTGAGGTTTCCGCCGACCTTGAAAGCGGATACGTCCATATTCCGAACGAAGCGCCGTGGTTGTTGGAATTCATTGAGCAATGCGAAGCGTTCACGGGCGGTAAGCAAGACGCGCACGACGACTTTGTTGACGTTCTGATTTACGGAATGAAGCAACGGCGCAAGAGTATCGCGCCTGATTGGGCTAAAGCAAAAAGGGCTTTTATGTAATGTGGTTCAAAAAGAAGAAAAAAGAAATCATCACGAAACCTTCGGAAATGAAGGGGGAAAGTTTCGGCGCGGCGATTGACGGGTTTAAAGCGAAAAACCGCGTCTGCGGCGAACCCGTGACATTGGCCGCATTGCGTCTTGAAGGAGGAGCAAACGACGTCGGTGCTTCTAATGCGTTGAGAATGTTTAACAGCCATAAAACGCGCCTTCAAAATCAATGGGTGAATCCCGCTCAATCAATTAACAGCGGTTACGGGACGGCACAGCTTGCAACGTACTTCTATCAGAGTGTCAATTATTACGAATGCTATACGTTAGCGCAGGACGGTTTGTTCCAGAATATATTCAATATTTTGTCCGATACGCCGTACTCCAAGGGCGGCGAACTCGCGGGCGAATACTCCAAAGAGCAAAAAACCGATTATGAGAACCTCTTTCGGGATTGCAAAGTGTTCGAAACGGCAAAAGCCGCGTTGCGTTCATCGTATGTTTGCGGCGGCTGTCTTGTCTATATGGACTTCGGCTTTTCTGAAGACGAACTCGGACGGAAACTCGATCTGAAGCGGACGGATATGCGCAAGTTTAAGGGGTTCCGCCGAATTGATCCGATCAACGTTGTCGCGCTGGACGTCAACACGGTTGATCCGGCTAAGGCGGATTATATGCGTCCCGCTAAATGGTACGTCATCGGTCTGGGCGTTGTGGATTCGACGCATTTTCTTCAATTCGAGAAAAACACGCCCGAATTGCTTATGCGCCCGTTGTGTATGTATTTCGGATTTCCGTTAACCTCTTTGATTAAAAACGACGTGGCGAACGCGTCTCAAGCATCGCAAGGGTTGGCGAACCTTATGAACCGTTTCAGATACCTGTATCTTAAAACGGACATTACGAACATTGTGACGAACCCGCAGGCGTTCAAGGATCGGCTGGAATGGATGAGCTTAGTTCAGGACAACTACGCCGTCGCACCGATTAAGAATGAAGAAGAAATCTCGCAATTGACGACTTCTTTAGCGGGAATGTCGGAAACCGTATATATGTTCTATGAACTCGTATCCGCACGCACCGGAATCCCGCAGTCTGTCCTCTTGGGCAAGGGCAATCAGGGCTTAAGCGGTACGCTTGAAGGCGACCGCCGCAACTGGTACGACAATGTCCGTCGCATCCAAAACGAAGAAAAGCCGAACCTGTTAAAAATGATGGGGATTGCGGCGGGGACAAAAACGGGAAAGTTCGTTGAGTTTGACGATTACGTTTTTGCCCCGTTGGAAGAAGCGACGGAAAAAGAACTCGCCGAGAATTTACGCTCGTTTGCCGAAGCCGCCCGCGCCCTGATCGAAATGGGCGCCAAGCCCGACGGCGTTTTGAACTGGCTTAAAAACTTCAAACAGTTCTCGCTTGACGAAGTGGAGTTCGACGCGGACACCGAAGGATTGACCGATTACGAGGACATCACGCCCGAAGTGTATGCGGAGTATAAATCTCTGAACGCTTGGGAGGAAAGCAAACACCCGCGACAAAAGGACGGGAAATTCGGTTCGGGAGAAGGGGAAACGGAAAAAGCTGATACGTCTGCGTCGTCCGTGTTCGGAGAAAGTTTTTCTGAATTTTCAGGAAAGCCCGAAAAGGCCATAGAAAAACTTATGTCCGAGAAAACGGGCTATGTCCCCGCTGCCATGCACAAAGAAGGAATAGGATATATTACTTTTGTATACGGAGAAAGCGGAGATCGCGGCTTCGGACTTGCTCATATCGCCGAAAAACACGGGAAAGAAATTTTAAATGAAATTCCCGAAATTATTAAAAACGGCGATATAGATGATCGTCATAAACGACTTGGGCGTTTATATGTTGTATCTCAAGATAAGAAAGTCGTTATAAGGCTTGATTGGGATAAAGAAGAAGTAAACTGGCTTGCGACGGCATTTATCGAAACAAAAAGCCCCTAGATTTTATCTAGGGGCTAAATTCATAAGGTGAATATGGCAAGTTTAATGCAAAACCATACCTACGCAACATAAGCCTACGTTTCAGTCGTCTTACGTTGGGAGCTTATGCCTTCATTATACCGTACTTTTGCGAAACTTCCAACAGGAAAGGAAAAGAGAAAATGAAAGTCGATTATGTGTTTCTAAAATCTCTTTTGAACTTTAAAAAAAATAAGTTGAAAGCGTTAGAGGACTTTCGCACTATGTCTAACTTTAAGGTTGACAGACCGAATTCTACAACCACTTTCAACTTATGTTTCTATTATACCGTACTTTTGCGAAACTTCCAACAGGGAAAAAAGAAATGACGGACACCGAAATCCGCCGACGAAACGCCGAAGCGAAACGTCGCGGAGCTTTTCAGTCTATCGAAACGACGAATAAAAACAAGGCGGCGGAAACGTATTACAGACAAGCAACGGATAAGGAAATAAGGCGGTTTTTAGACCGCCTTTTTTTTGAGCTGTCCCGCGTCTATACGACCGTTTCCGTCGAAAATGCCGCCGAAGATTACAACAGCCAGAAAAAGCGTAAGCCTTCCGTCGCAAGCGTTGTTTTTATTATCAACCTGTTTAAAGGCAAAATGCTTTCGGTTTTCTCGGCAAATGTCGAAAAGATCGTCATGAAATATTTATCCAAAGCGACCAAAGAAGCAAAACGTTCGCTACAAAAATCTATGGAAAAAGAATTCGGACGCGCGTTTCGGCTTAATTGGACACAAAATGCATACGAAGACACTTTACGCCTTATGATCAGACGCAACGTGTCACTGATCACGAATGCAACGGCGCAAACGCTGTCCAATGTCGAAAATATCGTGTACGACGCCATGACAACGGGGACGGGGTGGGAAGGCATAGAGCACGCCCTTCATAACCAGCGCCACATATCAGCGGACAGGATAAAACGCATCGCCCGCGACCAGACTGCCAAGACAAACGCCGCCCTTAATTATCTTGAACAGAAATCGGCGGGGATTGAGTTCTTCGAGTGGTCGGCGATTATGGATAACCGCGTATCGCGCGGCAAAGGCGGACACGCTCAATTAAACGGCAAAATTTACAAATGGGGAGATGACGAGAATTACCCCGTGATCGACAGCTACGGCAACCGCGGACTTCCGTCGCAACGCGTGAACTGCCGCTGTACGGCTTTGGCCGTCATCCTTAAAGACGGCTGGGATATGCGCAAAAACGCGGACGGGACTTATACGCCCGTTAAAATAAGGGATTAAAAAATGTTGACATTTAAAAGCAAAATGAACAATGCGGCAACACATCGTCATATTGACCAGAACGGCTATCTGTTCGTCGACGAAAGCCCGATTCTTGCGTCTGGCGTTTTGGAATATTACGGGCACGAGTTAGGAGAAGGGGAGATCGGCGGTCTAAAGATTGAACCAGATAAACTCTACCGCGTCTATTTGCCGCCGGAAGAATTGGAAAAAGCGAAAGATACGTTCACGCTATTGCCTCTGACAAACAATCATCAATGGCTTGGCGTCGACGGTAAAGACGCAAAAGATTATCAGGAAGGGACAACGGGAGAACAGGCTCAAGTTCGCGGCGGAATGCTTTATGTCCCGCTGAAATTTACATCAGCAGATACGGTTGAACAGATTACGAACGGAGAGAAAGAAGAACTTTCAGCCAGCTACGAGAATCGTCTTATCCGTTCGCAGAGCGGCGATTACGACTTTGTCGCCGTAGATTTAAAAGGAAACCACGTCGCTCTCGTTGATAAAGGGCGTTGCGGGGACAAAGTCAGAGTGCTTAACAACAAGGAGAAAAACCAAATGAAAACCAAAGCAAAAAACAATGCCAAGCTGATTTTGAACGGAAAAGAAATCGACTTGGATAAGTTTTTGAATGAAGAACAGGCAGAGGGCGAACACGACGAAAGCATTAAGGATACCGTGAAAGACGAAACGGAAACCGAAAATACGGACAAACGCGCCCTGATTGACGAAATCGGCGGAATCCTCAAAGGAAAAGTCGATGAGGAATTGTGGCGCACCATTATCGGCAAGGCCGAAAAACTGGCCTACACGGGCTCCGAAGCTTCCAAGTCCGACAACGAAGGTTGCGTCGACGACAACAAAACTGAAACGCAAAACGAAGACGCCGAAGAGGACGAAAAAGAGAAAAAAGACGATGACGAAAAAGACGCGTCAAAAACGTTCAATTACGACGCCGTTTATTCCAAGATTTCGAACGCAATTCGCAAAGAGTTCGAAGAAAAGGAAAAAGCCTGCGTTCGCGCCTATAACGAAGCGTCTTCCGTCTTGGGCGCGTTCAACGCGTTCGGTCTGTCTGCACGCGATATTTACGTCAAGGCGCTCAATGCAGCAGGCATTCCCATTGAGGGAAAGGAAAGCGTCGCAGAATTGCGGGCAATGTTGCGCGCCTGTTCTTCCGTCAGAGCAAAGGTTGATAATTCCTTTGCTTACGGTGCGACGGGTGCGAAAGAAGAAATCGAAGTGAATATTTAAAAAAGGGGAGTCTAAGGAAATGCCTTTACAGTCTCAAGTTTATATTAATCAGCCTTTAGGTGTGCCGGGGACAATCGCGAGATTAAATCCCGTGCCGCAGGGTAAGCCGTTCGTTACAGAAGGAACCGCCGTTAAGACCGGCGGTTTTGTTTTTGCCGGAACGGACCCCGAAACGCAGGTTGTCGGAACAAAAACGGGAGCAACGGAAGTCGCGGGGTTTGCCGTTTTTGAGCGTTACCAAGCGCCTTTGAACGGCGTTTCGGCGTTGAACGGGCTGACGGTCAACGAAGGCGAAGAAATCTTTGTTGCTTTGCGCGGTTGCTATTTCGCCGTATCGACTACGGCGGCGGTCAAAGGACAAAACGTCGTTGTCAACCCGACGACGGGCGTAATCCAGACGCTGGTAATTACGCGGTCGGAAACCGTCAGCGGTTCCGCAATCGAAGTCACGGACAACATTCCCGAAGGGTTCATTGACACGGGGTGGGTTGTCGATACGGGCGCGTCGGCCAATGCCGTTTGCGTCATTCAGAGGGTTTAATCAGGAGAGAAGAAGAAATGACGAAATTCAAAGTAAACAACAGCGTCTCTGTCGCCCATCCCGACAATGCCGACTTTCTTAAGGCGATGGTCGCGAAGGGCATTATCGGTTATGAGATGCGTACGAGCAACGCGGCGCCCGGAACAATGGTAACGACGCCGAATATTAACGCGCCTCTCGGAGCGTTAAACTATATCCGTGCCGACGGGATTGAAGCCCTCGTCGCACCGCAGGTTTCCGATATGATCGCGAAACCGCAGAAAAACGGGACTTGGGGCGACGAAACAATCACCTTTAAAATTAAGGAATATACGGGGACGGTTTCCCCCGACGACGGTCAAGCCTCCGACGGTCTGCAGGTCAAGACGAATTACGAGAACCTGATTCGCGGCGTGTACTATTACATGACGGGATGGTACTCTAACGACCGACAGGAAGCGACGGCGGGAGCTTTTGCGGAAAATTACCGCGCAGATCAAGCCAAAGCGGCAATGCGTACATTGGCGATTAACCGCAACCTGTTTTTCTTTAACGGTGTCGAAACCCAGCCGTCCGCCATTCCCGTTCAGGGATTGCTGAACGCCGAAGGATTGACGGCGTTCAAGGCTGTCGCCGCAGGCGCGGGCGATACGAACCCGACGTATTGGGCAAGCAAAACGCCCGAAGAGATCGTCAACGACATTGTTGCGGCGAAACAGGCGCTGAACAATCAGTCTTACGGTCTGGCCGACGCAGGTTTATCTGCGGGACGCGGGAAACTGATTTTGGCGGTCGCTACTGGTGCATTCGGTTATCTTGACCGCGCAAACGTCTACGGATTAACCGCCAGAAAGCTTCTTGACGAAATGTACGGAGACAAGCTCGTTATAATTCCTGTCCCGCAGTTTAATTCGGCGGACAGTTCTTCCGACGTGTTCTATCTGATCTACGACGACGGAACGACGCCGACGATCATCAACTCCTACGTCGAAATGGCGCGAGCTTATCCGATCTTCGTCAGGGACAGCACGACGTCCCAGAAGATCAGCGCGGCGACGTCGGGTTGTATCGTTCAGTATCCTTTGTTTGTCGTCCGATACAATGCTATCGGCGCAACACCCGCAACGAACTGAACGGCGTAAAAACGGCGGGGGATTTTTCCCGCCGTTCTTTTATAGGGAGAAAACAAAATGCAAATAATCATCAAGCGCGGGACGAACGCCTGTTCGTTCGCTCTGTCGAACGGTCGCGCCGTCGTCTTGCAACCCGAACCTGTCATGAATGAAGTGGCGGACGAAGATTTCGGGCGCCTGCTCAAAGAATACGGCGCTTTTATACGCCCCCGCGTTCACAACGATAAGAACCCCGACGGTGTCTTCATTATTAGTGACAAAGCGTTAAAAACCGCCGATCAGGCGAGGGAAGCGGGGAAATTGAAGGACGGTTGCGCCCCTGCGACCGAAGGCGAATTGAAAAAGAACGCGAAAAAAGCGGGCGGGAAGAAAAAAGCCGCTCCGATTAAAGTTAAAACGGAAGCCCCGGCCGATAACGGCGGGGACGCGAAAAAAGAAGGATAAAAACAAATGGCCGTTATTCAGGTAGATCCCGACACGTTCCGTTCTTGGTTTCCCTTTTTCGCCGAAGCAACGGATGATCAGATTGAAGCCGCTTACGCCGGCGCACCGTCTTTAATATCCGTCGTTGACGGCGAATTGCGGCTTCCGAACGGCGTACAGGTGCGCGGCGTATATCTGGCGACGGCACATACGTTATATCTTGCCTTAAATCCTTCGGCTTCGGGATCGGGGAATATGTCAAGCGCGTCGGAAGGCAGTGTCAGCGCGTCATTCGCCCTTTATTCCGACCCGTGGCGGCGATATTTGGCGACGACGCCCTACGGACAGGAATTGCTGGCAATCCTGACGCAGTTACAGCCCCCGATGCCCGCCCGTCCCGTTATGCCTTGGCCTTATTATTCGGGGGTGCCTAATGGCGGACGGTTTTGACGTTAAAATCGACCTGTCCGCCCTTGACCAATGGGTCGAAGGGATAAAGCGGCAATTTTCGAGTGCTCAAGGCGTTAAAGCGGGGTGGTTCAAAGGAAAAAAATATCCGAACGGCTTTGAGATCGCTTTAAACGCCCTTGTCCAAGAGTTCGGAAGCGTTTCAAGGCATATTCCCCCGCGCCCGTTCATAAGCCGAACCGTGAAAGAACACAAAGAAGAATGGGCGGCAACGTTTCAAAGCCTGATTGAACGCGGATTAACGCAAGATCAGGCGTTAAAACAAATCGGCGAGCTGATGCGCAGTCATTTAATCGAAATGATCAGAAGCGGCGATTTTGTGCCGAACGCGGATTCGACGCTAAGGCGTAAAAAGAAAAAAAACAAAAAAGGCGGCGAACCGTTGCCGTTAAATGACACGGGACTTATGGCTCAATCGGTGCATACGGAGTTAATTAAATGATCGGCTTGAACCTTCATAACGTTGTCGCGGGGGCTTTGGCGCCGTTAAACCCGTTTAAAACGCTTGTTTTTACAAAAAAAACCGTTGAATGGTCGCCCGATTCCTTTACGCCGAAGGAAACCGTTTCGACGGTAACCGTTCAGGGCAAAGTTCAGCCCGCAAGCCTTCAGGAATTAAGGCAGACGGGTTTTAATCTGCAAGAATACCAGTATTTCCGCGTCTTCCTTTCCCTTGACGCGACACAGCTTGACCGCGTGCGTCAACTCGGCAGCGACGAATTTGAATGCGAAGGACTTAAATATCGAATTGTATCCAAAGAAGACTGGATACAGAACGGTTGGCGCGAAGCATATTGTTATCTGGTTGATACGTCGGATCAGTCCGTTGACGGCGAAAACGGCGGGGGCGAACAATGAAAGAAATCGATTTATACGCTTATCTGAAAGGCCTTATGCCCGACGGAATGCAGTTTGTCCTTCCTTATCTGGATAACGTTCCGTTGCCCAAACGCGGGACGGATTGGGCGCAGATGAATATTCTGTCCGCAAAGCCCGTCGCTTGGGCGCAACAACGGCAAACGGCGTATAACCCCGAAACGGCGACCGTGTCAGTTTCCTACGATTGGAACAAGATTTACAACGTACAGTTTGATTTTTACGGGGAAAACGCCTTCGATAACGCAAATGTATTCTACCAGAACTTGCAAGTTAATCTTGTGAAGGACAAAAACGCCCCCGTCCACTTGGGAAGATTGGGGGAAATAAGAAATTTGACGTTTCTTGAGGACATGAAGCGTTTTTGTCGCCGCTATACGTTTGTTGTCGAATTTTTGGTCGTTGATACCATAACGCAGGAACATTGGACGATTACAAGCGCTCCCGTTTCCGGCCTGACCGTCGGAAGGGGGAGCAAATGAGCGTTAATACGATTGTTTTGAAGCTTACGCGAAACGGGAAACGTTATTTCGTTGACTTAACGCCGTTTCTTTACGGATCAAAGGCGGAAAACGCTTGGGAAGAATCCAAGCATCCGAGAGATAAAGACGGTAAGTTTTCCAAAAGCGGGGAAAACACTTCCCGAACGGGCGAAAAACGCGGTAAAGTAAAACGTCAACGTAAGGTTATTCAGCTTCCGAAAGCGGAATACGCGACGGTGCAACACGCTTTTATGACCGACGTGACAAGGGAACAGAGGGAAATGCGCTGTTTAGTGAAAAATATCGGGAATTACAGGTATACGGCTGTTCTTCGTGAAGATGGAACGCGTGATATTGTCGGGAAGGTTAAAATTGATGGAATTGATTAAACGGGAACAAGTCCCGACGGAAACGGGAAAAAAACTTTATGATATTCTTGTCAAAATCTGGTCAGACGGCGATTTTGTTTATTGCAATCTCGCTGTTTTGAAAGGCGATCGGAACAAACAGAAGCTGATTGATTATATCGAACAGCACGACATTACAGACCCGTCGGATGTTAACGAATTGACCGATTGTATTTTGGACGGCGTAGAACCGGAGTTTGAGGAAGACGCTTGACCCCGTCGCGGCGGCCGTGTAATATGATAAATGAGCTTCAAAAACTCGTAGAACGGACAGAACCCCGTAAGCGTTCTATTTTTATGTCCTGCTTTTCCTTTTGTTTGAGCAAAAACGATTTGGCAGGAGTGGCTGAACGGTAACGCCAGCCGCACGTTTTCTACCGTGTTTTTGAGCTCCTGCCGCCTTGGGCAAGCCAAGGCTCAATCAAAAAGGAAGTAGAAAAATGCAAAATTCAATCGTAAAATTCCAAGATAAAGAAATCGAACTCGTGAACATTGACGGTAAGGCCTACATGCGCTCAAGCGACGTTGCGCGGGCGTTAGAGTACGACAGGGCGGATTATGTATCGCGGATATACGACCGTAATTCAGATGAATTTACGCCCGATATGTCCTTTACCGTCAATTTGACGGTCAAGGGCTACGGCAACGGAATTTCAAAAAGGCCTGTCCGCGTGTTTAGCATACGCGGCTGTCACTTAATAGCAATGCTTGCTAATACACCAATCGCGAAGGCGTTTCGGTCGTGGTGCCTTGACGTGCTGGAAGGTAAAATTCTCTTGCCGTTTTCTAATTCGCAATTACCCGTCCCCGCATTGGATGCGAAGGCAATCGGGGGCATAGTGAAGAAATGTGCCGCGAAGGCTTTAAAGGACGAAATCGCAAACGTCCGCCCAGCGCCGTTCAAGGTCGCGACGGCTTATGAACAATATGCGTTCGAAGACACAATTAAACGGCTTGTCCGCGAAACGCTGGTTGATTTTTTCGCGCCCGAAGACAATGCGCCGCACCCGTCGGGAATGGCGTTCGGCAACTGGGCGGCGTCAGCCGTTCACGCTGTCGGCGCAATGCGGAGCGAATACGCCGCATTAAACGAACGCGTCAAACAAGCCAAGGCGTTACTGGCCGCAAAATAAAACGAATTACCGCAAGAAAGCCCCCTTAATCGGGGGCTTTTTTATTAACCAAAACAAGGAGAACAAAAAGAATGTCTTTGCCTTACTCTTCAATAGTGGCGATTTCCGCAACGGTTCAGTCGCCCGCTTTTGCCGTTGAAAAGCAACATATGTTGTTGGCTGTAACGTCGCCTTTGATTCCGACGACGTCAGCGGCGCTGGAGTTCACAAACGCTTCAGCATTCGCGCAGTATTTCGGCACGGCCGTTGCCGAATACCCGCAGGTTGTCAAATATTTCGGGCGCTTGTCGAAAACCGGCATCGCCCCCGAAAAGCTGATCGTCGCGCGTTGGTATAAGGAAGCCGCCGCGCCGTTCGTTAAGGGAACGTCCGCCGTTGCCGATATGGCGACGTTAAAGACCGTAGATAACGGCTCCTTCAAAATCACGTTCGGCGCAAATTCTTTGGACGTCGTGCTGAACCTGACGACGGCGAACGCTTACTCGGACGTCGCCGCACTGATTCAAACGGCATTAACGGCGAACAGCGCGGGCGGGGAAGCGTTCACGGGCGCGACGGTCGTCTATAACACGGTAACGGGCGGCTTCATTATTACGGGCGGAGAAACCGGAAGCACCGCGACGGTGTCCGCGATTGCGGCGGGCGAAACGGGAACAGACGTTTCTGAAATGCTGGGCTTGGTAAATGCCGAGATTTCGCAGGGCGCCGACGCCGAAACGTTCGCCGAGTTTTGCGACCGCATTTATCACGCCAATACGGCGGGGTTCTCAATTACAACGATTGAACCTTTGGAACAGGCGGATATTGAAGCGGCGGCCGAATGGCTCCAAACCGTAACGAACGGGCAAACGTATAATACCGCCGTCCGCTTGGTGTTCAACATTTCCGATATTGACGACGCAAAAGCCGTCGCGGCCGCGTTGCGCGAAAAAAACTATACCGGATTTGTTCTCTGCTACGACCCGAACGGAGAATACGTAAACGTTTTGGACTGCGCGATTTGTGCGGCGATTGATTACGACGCCGTAAACGGGACGATTAACTTTAACTTCCAGCCCGCCGACGGATATACGCCGATTACGACGCTCGGCACCGTTACGGATTACCAATCGGGACAAACGAATCTGTCGTTGGCCGAAGGGTTGGACGCCCTGTGTATCAGCTATGTTTATTCCGTAGGTTTCGGTTCGCAGGAAGTCGTTTATTACGGCAAAGGGCTTATGAGCGGCGCATTCGGCAACGAATCGGAACAGACCAATGAGGCGTGGCTTGAAAAGCAAATTCAGACGGCGATCATTAACGGTCTTGACGCCGTGAACAAATTGCCGTTGCAGGGTGAAGACGCCGATAAAGCGCTTTCCGCTTGGCTGAATACGCCGTTCGAGGATTCGATTACGAACGGAATGACGGCGCGGGGCGGGACGTTGACCGATGCCGATAAGGTGCTGATTGTTCAGGCGACTGGGAATTCCGCCGCCGTCGATGCCGTCGAGGCAAACGGATATTATTACCAAATTTTGCCCGTCAATCAGGACGACAGGACGAACACGCGCCGCCGCGTCGTAACCTGCCGTCTGACTTCGGGCGTCGTCAATCAGGTCAGAATTACAAACAACATTTACGGAGTTTAAAAAATGCCTACTGATATTTCCACGAACAAAACAGGCTTTCAGGGGCTGTCCTACACCCTGACGGCATTACCCGTCCTGCCCTTCCTTGTCTTGGACGGCTTCACGGAGGAAGGTGTTACTTGGGACGATATTGAGCCCGCAACGGTGAAGGTCGGCGCGGACGGGCTGACGGCGGTCGTTCAGAAGCCCGTAACGTATCAGGGGACGTTTTCTCTTATGGCCAACTCTGCGGCGCGTAACGCGTTGGACGCATTTATCGCCGCGACAACGCCCGCTTTCGGCAAAGGATTGCTCGATTACGAACTGATTCTGACCGAAACGAACGAAATGACGGGAATGAAAACCGTTTATTCAAAGGGAGCGATTACGTCGGCGAACGGCGGCAATACCGCCAATATGAACGACGGGCAGGGCGCAAAGACCTACCGTATGACGTTCGGCAACCGCATTATGTCGCCGATTTAAGGGGGGCGGACAATGGAAAAAGAAAAAATCGTAAAAATAAACGATATGGGGACGGACAAATACTTTAAAGTCCGTCTTTTTTCCGCCCTTGAAGGGTTGGACTTTTTCGACCGCGCCCTTTCCCTTTTGGGGCAGGACAAAACGCTGTCCGTCCGCCCGTTCTTGGGGGATTTGCTTAAGGTTTGCGCGGCAATGGACGGAACGGGGGAGAAAATCCTGATCCCCTTCGGTTCGTTTGACGTCGCGCAAGCCTGCCGCTTGCTTGAAAACCCGCTGGCCGTTTTGGAACTCGGCGCCGAAATTCTGAAACACCAACAGGTTTTTACGCAAGACTCCGAACTCTTCCGAAAATTAACCGGAACTCCCTTAGGCGGGTTAGTTTCTCGGACTTCGGAGTCCCGAACATAATCGGAAACGTTTTAAAAGAAAAGGTAAGCCTCGACGAATTGAAACAGCTTGATTTGGATGACCTTTACATGCAATCGGTCGTTTCATTCGTTGCGGCGCAAAACGAAATCGTCGGAATCAATCTCATGAAAACGAGGGCAAAATAATGAGCCTTGAAGCAGTTATGACCTTTATGGTCAACACCAAAGCCGCGCTTAAAGAAATAAAAGACTTTAAGACGAAGGTTAAAAATGCGACTGATGAGATGCGCAAAAACGCTTTAAGCTCTATTTTGCCAGCGGCGGGGGCGTTCGGCGGGTTTAAAGCGTTGAAGGACGTTTACGAAACGACGCGCAAGCTCGCAGATTTTTCCGAACGTTTTTCGTTGCCTGTTGAAAACGTCAGCCGATTTAACAACATCTTATCCCTTTTCGGCGGAACGACGGAAACGGCGGTGGCAGATATTGGGAAATTGGAACAGGCGATTGTTGATTTGCGTACGACGGGCGGAGGCGCTTTGCGTACCGTTGCCAATCAGATAGGGCTTTCCTTTTACGACAATGAAGGAAAAATCAAAGGTTCTCTTGAAATGCTGGACGGCATAAGAGAGAAATTCAAAGAGCTCTCTGAATTTCAGCAATTGAAGGTCGCGCAGGAATTGGGGCTTGATGATCCGGCTACGCTTAGGATGTTACGGGCAAGCGACGAAGAATACGCGAAAATGACCGCAGAAGCCGAAAAAATGAACATAATCGGCTCCGATACGGCGCGAAAAGTCCAAACCCTGAACCGCTTACTCGCGACAATGCGGGCGTCTTGGCAGGGGATAGGCGCGACGGTTTTGGGCGTCGTTTTAAAACCCGTCGAAATGTTGTCCGACGCTATGCGCTGGCTGAACAATCAAAGCGAAGACACGCAAAAAATCATTTTGGGCGTTTCGGCGGCTATTTTCGGGCTCGCTCCGGCAATCAGCGTTATTTCTTACATTGTCAACGGTTTTTCCGCGCTTTCGGGAGTTTTGGGGATTTTGGCGGCGGCTTTGACAGCCGTTCCCGTCATAACGTTCCTCGCGGCAATCGCGGCGGGCGTCTGGTATCTCGACGATATAACGACGGCGATTGACCGTCTGACGTCGAAAGGGACGGCCGTTTCGAATTTCTTTAAATCAATCAAAGAAAGCGTTGCCGATATTTTAAAACCCATTCAAAAATTAAGTGAAGGTATCGGCTGGCTCATGGGCAAGTTGTCAGCCACAGGTGTTGCAAAGCCGATTGAACAAATGAGCGACGCGGAATATGCCGAAGAATACGGTGTGTCGATTGATCGGGCGAAGGAAATTCGCGAAAACCGTCGCCGCTTTATGGCGGAAGGCGAAACGTTGCCGACGTCGGGCGAGCGCCGCGTCATGCAGAGCCAAACGCAGAACGTTTCGGCGGACAATTCGTCGCGGACGATTGTCCAAAATATCACGGTCAACGCGGACAGCGGATCGCGCGGGCGCGATATTGCCCAAAAAACGGCGAACGCTTCAAGCGCGGCGGCGAAAAATGTGATTTACCAAAACGCGGGGGGAATACGCAGATGATTACGCTTGCGGGAATTGGCGATAAACTGAGTGAAGCCGTATCGCCGACGTATTCCGTTGTCTATGCAGGAAAAGCAATGCTTTCTTTCGATATGATTGAAGAAGCAGGCTTTAAGGCGTCAAGCGATTTGACGGGATATCCCGTCGAAAACGGCGTTACGGTAACGGATTACAAATATGACAATCCCGATACCGTAACGCTTCGCGGGGTCGTTTCCCGATCGAACGCGCTTTTCCTCGGGAATACGGTCGGACAGATAAAAACGAATTTAAAATTCTTAAAAAGCGGTGTTTATAAATGCACGGTGAAAACGCGCACGGACACTTATCATAATATGTGTCTTATTGATTACGAAATTACAGAGGACGCAGACAATTTTGGGGCGCTTGTCGTCGATATGACGTTTGAAGAGATTATTACTCTTGACGCCGCCGAAAAACAAACGGCAAATCCCGCCGATACCGATACAGTGAACGTCGGGTTGGCTTTCGTTAAAAGGATTATCTGAATGAAAAGCCAAATCATCCTGAACCAAACACCGAATCAGCGCCTAAGCGTCAATATCGGACAAACCGCTCTTGATATTGCTTTGCGTACCAGCAAATCTGGGCGGTTGTATGCCGATCTTGACGTCGGCGGAACGGGGGTGTTTCGCGGGCGCGCGTGCATAAATAAAATGCCGCTTATGTTGAACAATACGCTCGGCGGCAACCTTTATTTCGAAGACCTGTTCGGCAACGAAGACCCTGTATATACGGGATTCAACGACCGTTTCGCGCTTTATTTCGACGACGAATACGAGATTTAAAAATGAATGTGATTTTAAAGATTGTCCGAAACGGAACAGAACGGCGCATAGATTTAACGCCGTTTTTTTACGGGTCGAAAACCGAAAACGCTTGGGAAGAAAGCAAGCATCCGAGAGATGAAGACGGAAGGTTTGGGAAAAGTGGAAAACTCTCTATATCGTCGCAAAAACTTTTGAAAGGCAAAAATAAAGAAGAGTTCAGGGAACATATGTTAAAACTCTTGCAAAACTTTAACGGAAAAGTTTTTAAAAATTCTTCTTTAGGGGCGGATATTGAAATAAGGACGTCTTCCGTTAAAAAGTACAAAAGTTTTTCCGCAGACGTTAAAAAACTTTATGTCATTCCGAGTATCCCGTCCCTTTTGGAAAAAGCGGTTTTCTCTAAAACGGAAAAACCGTATGACAAAAGGGAAACAAGCATAAAGGCTTATTTTAAAGCATATGTTGATATTGAAATCGACGGGGAGCCTTATGTTGTTCACATTACGGTAAAAAAAGATCAGAAAGGGAATTATTTTTGGGACGCTCAAATAAAATAAATTCCCCCCGGAAAGCTACACCTGCAACAAATCAGGGAGAGCCGGGGGGAAAGGATAAAGGCGAAACTTGGGAGGACGGCCAACCCCACTTAAGAGAATCCCTCCATCGTAACAACTCTTTTCGAGTTATCCGGCAGTCCAGGCCGCTTTTTCTGCTGTTCAATTTCCGCCTTTATACCTTTTATCATACCTCAAAACGGCGGATCAGTAAAGGCGGAAAAAACTTGAAAAAAATGACGGTAAGGCAGGACTGCCGTTCCCTGCATTTCGACTGATAGCAAATCAGGAGCCATTCGGGGCAGTTGCTTTTCAGCTTTATGGTCGTCTTACCGTCCATAAATATCATTATACCGAAAAACGGCGAAGCTGTAAACGAAGAACGCTTGAGTGAAAGGCTAAAAAAATAAAGAAAGGAAGAAGGATTAAGCCGGAGAGACGACCACTCTCTCATCATTCGGGACAAATCGTTTCGATTTGGTGGCAGCCGGTCGGTTATTTCTGCGCTTCGGCTTAATCCTTCTAAAAAGCCCCCGAAGATTAGTCTACTAATCGGGGGTTACCTGACGGACAGACACTGATTGAGGTCTGGCCTCTTTCTCCGTCAACTTTTTATGCCTTTATCATACAGCAAACTGTCAAATCAGTAAAGGAAGAAACAAAATGCAAACGTTAAAAATCGACGCGGACAATCAGCTTGTCGTCGAACAGGGCGGGCTGAAAGTCATTAACGGGATCGACGCGGCGGCGCAAGATTCGCGCACGCGCGTCGGGCTGTATAAAGGCGAAGACCCTTTCGATGTCGAAAAGGGCATTGATTTTGATTCCGACCTGTTGGGCAAAATGGGCGGAGCCGATTATATCCGCGATTTAATCGCCGCGCGTATCACGGCAGGCGAAGATATTGAAAGCGTAGGAAACGTAACCCTTGAACGCGACGGGGACGCCCTGAACGTCACGGCGGAAGTTGACACGATATACGGGAGAATTAACTTATGAGTTTATTTAGCGTTTCGCCCTTAGGCGTCATTACGGTTGACATGTCGGAGATTGAAAACGACGTTGTAAATGCTTGGAAACAGGCGTTGGGACAGGATTTGAACACCGATGCAGGAACTCCGCAAGGTCAGCTGATCATCCAAGACGTTCAAAATCTGTCCTACGTTCAGGATGAATATCTAAAACTTGCAAATTCTTTTTCTGTTTATTACGCCGAGGGCGATGCGCTGGATCGCGCGGGAGCCTTTTTCGGTTATTATCGGAAATTCGGCGTTGCGACGGTTGTTTCGGTCACGCTGACGGGCACGGCTGAAACCGTTATTCCGTCGGGAACGGCGTTTTCGAACGGTGAAAATGAATTCGATTTGACTGAAGACGCGGAAATCGGCGCGAACGGAACCGTTACCGCGCAAGCTCAATGTACGGAAAGCGGTGCTATACCTTGCCTCGCAGGAACTCTGACGACAATTTCAACGCCCGTTTCCGGGCTTGATTCCGTGACCAATCCTACCGACGGGATCAAAGGTTACGCGACGGAAACCGATAACGAGTTTCGCAACCGCATTACGGCGAATTGGCTGAACGCGCGGGCGAAAGCGTTACTTCCGTCAATTATCGACCGCGTCGCGGCATTGCCGAACGTACACAGTGTCGTCGGCCGCGAGAATTACGCCCCCTATCAGCAAGTAATTGACGGCGTAACGATGGAGCGGAATTCAATTTATTTGTGCGTTTTAGGCGGCAACGGTTCGGACATTGCCGAGGTGCTGACTCAAACAAAGACGCTGGGAGCGGGAACAAACGGCGGGACGATGGTGTCGTTTTACGAACCGTCGATAGAGTATCATTATAATTACCTGATCGACCGCCCCGCTTATACGCCGATAAAGGTGCAAATAGAATACAAAACAAACGCTTTCACAACGGCGGACGTTGCGTCAACGGCAAAAGAAACGTTGATTTCTTTCGTAACGTCAAATCCCTTCAAAGTCGGACAGACAGTCGCGGGCAACGCTCTGGCTAATGCTTTTGACGATTTCCCGTATTTTGACCTTCTGTCCTTGAAGGTCGCCTTGGCATCGTCGGAAACGTTTACCGATTACGTCGGAATTACGATTGAACAGGTCGCCGTCCTGTCTGCCGACGACATTACGATAAGCGAGGTGTCCTGATGGCCGATTTCAATCAAATAGCGCTTGATAACCTTCAGCGGCAGTTCGGCTATACGAACGTTGCCGCCCTTATGTCGGAGCGGGCGAAGCTCTATGACAAGTACGTCGGGAACCTGTCGGAAACCTTCGGACGTGACATTCTGGACTATAACACATGCGTTCCTTCCGCGCTTGATTACTTCTGGGGGCGGTTGTTCAAAATCAGCCGAACGTTCGAGGGAGAAGACGGTCAAACGTTCACGCTGAACGACGAACAATTCAGGGAAATCATTAAAATTCGCGCTTTCGGGACGACATGGGACGGCGCGACGGAAAGCATAAATACGTTTTTGGGCGAATTGTTCAAAGATCGCGGCCTCGCGTACATGATTGATCCGCAGAATATGACAACGGTAATTTTCGCTTTCAATTTCGTCTTGGAAGACTGGGAGCTTTACCTGTTCAAAAACAAAGACGTTCTGCCTCGTCCTGCGGGCGTCGGAACGGAAATCAATATTTTCGACACGCCCGACAAGTATTTCGGCTTTGCCGACAATATCGGCCTGATCGAAAGCCCGATAACTGTGGGTTTCGGAACAAACGAAGGAAACCCGACGGGAAACGGAAAATTCGCGACGAATGAAGACAGATTTTAGGGGGAAATATGGCTAACAGGTTTATATTAAAGCAATTCGCGGGCGATGCGACAACGAATCAGACATTCGGATCATACCAGACCGGCACGCCCGATATTACAAACGACGCCGAACAGATCCAATCTTTGCCCGCTTGGGCGCAAGGATGGCTCGCCGCGACGACGAACGCGACAATGATACCGCGTTTCGGCGAAATGCAAGGCTTGCAATATGTTCTGTGCAAGGCGATCAAGGAAATCTATTCCGAAGGCGTGCCCTTATGGGACGCGGGAGAAACCTATTATCAATACAGCATAGCGGGCTATGTCGCCGACGGTGTGTTTAATCTGTATTACAATAAAACGGGAACTTTTTCGGAAACGTCGCCCGATCAGGATACGGCGAACTGGGCATTACTGGACGACGTGTTCACGACGAAGGCGGCTTTGGAAAGTCCTTCATTTGCGGGCACTCCGACAGCTCCGACGCCGGGAGTCGGTGCTTCGGCGCAACAGATCGCAACGGTCGGTTTCGTGCAATCGTCGGTATCTTCTTATGAAACGCCTATCGTTCCGATTACGGAAACGCAGGGGGAAATTACGCTCTTAACAAACACAATGTACAAAATGACGATCAGCGGGGCGACGACGTTTGTTTTGCCCGCATCGCCGAATGCCGACGTCTACAATCAGATTAAAATACTTGCGAACGTAACGGTCGCGCAGGCTGATTTAATAAATTTCGGTACAAACGGGAATTATTTCAATCGCACGGCGCCCGATACGTCGGCAATAGGATCTTATGATATTTACCTTGATTATGACCCTAATTTATCTTCTTGGGTGGCAGGTGTTTTGGCAAAAGGGACGGAATAATGCAAATATGGTCGAAAAAATTGCTTATGACGGTTTTTAATATAGAACCGTTTTCTCGTTTGTTTTCCTCTGCTGGAAGTTATTCCTTTGAAATTCCAAGAGGCGCAAAGAAGCTCACAGTAACCGTCATTGGCGGAGGTGGTGGAGGCGGCGGCGGAAACTACGTTGCTTCTATTCCTTTTTGGGGAGGCGGCGGCGGTGCCGGCGGAAAAGCTGTAAGTATTTTTGAGGGCACGGCTCTAGGGTCGATAAGAGGGCAAAGCATACCTATTGTGGTCGGGAACGGCGGCGGAGGAGGAAGTATTGCACTGTCTGGAGGTAGCGGAGGGACATCTTCTTTCGCCTCGGGGACTGATTATCAAGTTGTCGGTAACGGCGGCGGTGGCGGCGGCGGTGGCGGCGGAAGCGGCGCCGGCGGTGGCGGCATTGGTCAAACAGTAACAAATGGCGGAAACGGCGGTGGCGGCGGTGCTATGACACAAGGACCGGGCGCTGCCGGTCAGACAATAAATAATGTCGGCACATTTGGAGCTGGAGGCGGCGGCAATTCGGCGACAGGTTCTCCCGGACAGACAGGATGCGTCTATATTGAATGTGAATAAGTGCTCCATTTGTTTGGGGCGTTATTTTTTTTAGGGGGAGGGAGAATAATGGAAAGTGTTTTATTTTTTACGGTAGGCGCGTTCTGGCGCGCTTGGTTCGGCGGCGGCATCAGCGCGACGCCGATTTGGGACGCTCCGCGAATTATCAAGTACGTTGCCCTTGTCCTGACCGTCGCCGCTATGTACTACGCGGCGGGATATGCGGCTTTTTGGCTTGATTGGCGGTTTTGGGCGGCGCAAGCCGCTTTTTTAATGTTTTGGGCAAAAGGACACGGCGATTACTTTATCGTCAATTCCTGTGCGCCTGACGAAGGGCGGATAAAGTGGGTCGATTGGTGCCTTAAAAAGATGTACGGCGAGGGCGGGTATTATAACTTTAAGGGCAACGTGACGGGAATGCTCCTTAGATACACCGCTCCTGCCGTACTTGTCGCCATTGTCGTTCCCGACGCTTGGTTCTTAACGGCGGGGGGTGTCGTTGCCGCAATATACGGCGGGTGCGGCAAACTGTTGCCGACGGCGTGGTACACCAAAGCCGCCGAGTTCGCCGCTGGCGGCGTTGTTTTTTTGCTGATGTGGGAGTGCGTAAAATGAGCAGCGTGAAAGAAAGTGCAACGGTTTCAGCAGGGTTGACGGCGCCTCAGTGGATACCGCTTTTGAATGATTGGATAGGGTTATTTATCGGGATCGCGACGCTTGTTTATATATGTTCAAAAACATATTGGCTGTTTAAACGTAAGGGGGCGATTAATGATCGGGACTAAAGGACTTGCTCTTATTAAGAAATTCGAAGGATTCTCGGCACTGGAATATCTTTGTCCTGCCGGGAAACGGACAATAGGATACGGGCATTGTTTGTCCCCTGATGAGAATTACCCTGCGGGCGTAACAGAAGAACAGGCGGAAGAATTACTAAGGGATGATATTGCCGAAGCCGAAGACGCTGTTATTCGGCTTGTCGAAGTCCCGTTAACGCCCAACCAGTTTGATGCTCTGGCATCGTTTGTCTTTAACGTGGGAAGCAATAATTTTCGTTTATCGACGCTTTTGCGCGTTTTAAACAAAGCCGATTATGAAGGTGCGGCAAAAGAGTTCGAGAAATGGATTTATGCGGACGAAAAAGTTGTTCCGGGACTGAAACGGCGAAGAAAAGCCGAAGCGGAATTGTTTAAAACTGAAAGTTAAGTTGTCGCCCCTCGCGGGGCTTTTTTTTATGGAGGAAGAAAAATGAAAGAGTTTTTTGCGAAATTATGGGCAGTGATTAAGCCGCAAATGGGTAAGGTCGTTGCTTTCTTAATCGGCGCGGTGTGTTCGGCTTTGGGCGCGGCGCTGTCGCCCGAAACGTTGCAGAGTCTGACCGAAGTCTTAACGGCGTTGTTCGGGGGTGCGTAATGGCGGAAATCAAACTTTCCGATGCGGAACGCCAACCGTGCGAAGTATGGACGCGCGTGATGGGGTATTTTCGCCCGGTATCCGAATTTAATATCGGCAAAAAAGCCGAATATGCCGAACGCGTCTGTTTTACGCAGTCAAAGGCGGTGTGTCTGGAAAATGCTCATACTCGGGCGGCCGGAAATGCTTGACCGTATTTTTGATTTGTTGCGGCAGGGGCTGTTGACGCTCCTGTCGCTTTTTACGGCATATTATGCGGGGAAAAAAGATGGAGAATATGAAAGGGAGAAAGAACGCGCCGACGGTCTTTCAGCTGCTCACAAGGCAAGGCAGACTTTACGCGATAATTCTGTTGTTGAGCGGTTGCACGACAGGTTTAAGCGGTAGCTTTTGCGAGATTTACGAACCGGTTTATCCGGACTACAAACACGATACTGCCGAAACAATCAGGCAGATTGACAGAAACAATGTTGTTTATATGGAATGTTGCCGTGATTGATTTGT
>ULRP01067401.1_pt1 | contig 49255 bp, 37 predicted proteins | sample 1955521 | NCBI WGS metagenome assembly ULRP01 (sample SAMEA4835685, study PRJEB28245) | human gut metagenome | biome: gut microbiome; material: fecal sample | place: Denmark | collected 2008
TTTACCCTCGCTCTCACCATAGAGTTGCTTCCACCACTCAGCGAAGTAGTGAAGTTTTGGCTGGAAGTTGCAAACGATCTCAATCTTCTTGCCAGCCTGTGTATAGAGTGCCTGACGAGTAGCTGCATAGATAGCAGCAGGGTTCTCATCGAAAGCAACGTCCTTACCACAAGCCTTTTCCATGTCAGCAGCACCAGCAACGAGCTGTTTTACGTCGAAACCAGCAACTGCGATAGGCAACAAACCTACTGGAGTAAGAACTGAGAAACGACCACCTACATTGTCAGGAATGATGAAACTCTTATAACCCTCTTTGTCAGCGCAAGTACGGGCAGCACCTTTCTTAGCATCGGTAACGGCTACGATCACATCCTTAGCCTCTTCCTTGCCACGCTGATTCTCGCACTGCTTCTTCAAAAGACGGAAAGCGAGAGCAGTCTCAGTTGTGGTACCAGACTTAGAGATATTGATAACACCGAACTTCTTGTCCTTCAAGAAAGTAGTCAACTCGTAGAGGTAATCCTCACCGATGTTGTTACCTGCGAAAAGGATTGTTGGATTCTTCTTATCATTTACGAGCCAAGCGAAAGAATTGCCGAGGCCTTCGATAACGGCGCGAGCACCAAGGTAGCTACCACCGATACCAGCAACAACAACAACCTCACACTTTTCACGCAATGTGTTGGCAACAGCCTGAATCTCATTCAAGAACTCAGGAGTGATAGAAGATGGCAAATGCAACCATCCCAAGAAATCGTTACCTTCACAAGTGCCGTTCTCAAGAGCTTCCTGAGCGGTTTTTACCTTAGGCTCGTAAGCCTTTACTGCACCTTCTGCGAGGAATGATGCAGCCTTAGTAATGTTTAAGCTGATACTTTTCATTTTCTTATTTAAATATCTAAATGAATGTGTTAATGTTTCTCCATTATCTGAACGAATCAGTCAAGAGTTTGATTTCGATTTGCGGACTGATGCGCTCGTACAGTATATTATATACAGCATCGAGAATTGGCATGTTGACGTGCATGTGGCGATTGATTTCCTTCATACACTTTGTACCGAAAAATCCCTCGGCAATCATCTCCATCTCTATCTGTGCACTTTTCACGCTATAGCCTTTACCTATCATGGTACCGAAGGTGCGGTTGCGTGAAAAATTACTGTAACCTGTTACGAGCAGGTCACCGAGATATACTGAGTCGTACATGCTGCGGTCGATAGGGTGGACGGCAGTGAGGAAACGGTGCATCTCCTGAACGGCATTCGACATGAGTACCGCCTGGAAATTGTCGCCATATTTCAGACCGCCACAGATGCCTGCAGCAATAGCATATACATTCTTCAAGACCGATGAGTATTCGATACCGATGACATCGCTTGAAGTCTTGGTCTTGATGTACTCGCTTGCCAGACAGTCGTTGGCAAAGGCGCGAGCCTTATCTGTGTCGCTACAGCCCACGGTGAGATAACTCAGACGCTCCAGCGCAACTTCTTCTGCATGAGAAGGGCCACCGATACAAGCCAGGTTTTCATAAGGCACGTCATATACCTGATGGAAATATTCCGAACAAACGAGGTTTTCGTCAGGTACGATACCCTTGATGGCTGTGATGATAAACTTGTCGCTGATGCGAGTCTTGAGTTTCTTGAGATGATTCTTAAGGTAAGGCGAAGGGGTGACGAATACGAGTGTGTCGTAGTTCTGCACAATCTTATTGATGTCTGAAGAGAAGAAAATCTCATCCACATTGAATCTTGCCGACATCAGATAGGCAGGATTATGCCCCAAGCGCTTGAAGTCCTCGATGCGGTCGTCGCGTCGCATATACCAACCTATGTGATGAGTATGCCCCACCACAATCTTGGCTATTGCCGTAGCCCAGCTACCGCCGCCAATAATAGCAATTTTTCCGCAGTTGAACACTTCGTTTTATGTTTAATGTATAACTAATAATGTATAATTGGAGTATGCTGCCCCAATTATACATTAATATATATATTACTTATTTGCTGCGTCAATCCAGCCCTGGATATCATCAACAGAAGGCTTCTCATAGCCGAGTTTGTACTTCTTGTTGATTTCACCGATCTTCTGCTGAAGACCCTGAGCCTTCTCTTCACGGATGTCAGAAATCAGGTTGAAACCTGCCTTGCGGAGCACGTATGCCCAATCCTCTGGCACGCCAATCTCAGCCCATTCCTTGATAGTACTCTGTGGCATCTTCTTCTCTGGCTTCATCTGAGGGAAGAACAATACCTCCTGGATGAAGGTCTTGCCTGTCATCAACATGACGAGACGGTCGATACCGATACCGATACCTGATGTAGGAGGCATACCATACTGGAGGGCACGGAGGAAGTCCTGATCGATGATCATTGCCTCATCGTCACCCTTGTCAGCCAACTTCATCTGGTCGATGAAACGCTCTTCCTGGTCGATTGGGTCGTTGAGCTCTGAGTATGCGTTAGCAAGCTCCTTACCGTTGACCATCAACTCGAAACGCTCTGTCAAACCAGGCTTAGAACGGTGCATCTTAGTCAGTGGAGACATCTCAACAGGATAGTCGGTGATGAAAGTAGGCTGGAGGAAAGTACCCTCGCAGAACTCACCGAAGAGCTCGTCGATCAACTTACCCTTACCCATGGTCTCATCTACATCCATGCCCTTCTCCTTGCAGAATGCACGGATTTCTTCCTCGGTCTTGCCGTTGCAATCGAAACCGGTCTTTTCCTTGATGGCATCGAGGATAGGAAGACGGCGATATGGAGCCTTGAAGCTAATGATGTTACCATCTATCTCGCGTTCTGGCTTTCCATTGACTGCGATACAGATAGTCTCGAGCAATTTCTCAGTGAATGACATCATCCAGTTGTAGTCCTTGTACTGAACATAAAGTTCCATACAGGTGAACTCTGGGTTGTGGTTACGGTCCATACCCTCGTTACGGAAGTTCTTGCCAATCTCATAAACACCCTCGAAACCACCTACGATAAGGCGCTTCAGATAAAGCTCAGTAGCGATACGCATATACATATCCTGATCGAGCGCATTGAAGTGAGTGATGAATGGGCGGGCAGAAGCACCACCAGCGATGCTCTGGAGAGTAGGAGTCTCCACCTCTGTATAACCAGCGTTGTCGAGAACGCTGCGGAGTGTACGGAGAACAGTAGCACGCTGCAAGAAAGTATCCTTAACGCCATCATTGACGATGAGGTCAACATAGCGCTGACGATAGCGCAACTCAGGGTCGTCGAACTTGTCGTAAGCAACACCATCCTTATATTTTACGATAGGGAGTGGTTTCAAACTCTTAGAGAGCAGGCACAGTTCCTTGGCGTGAACTGAAATCTCGCCAGTCTGTGTGCGGAAAACAAAACCCTTTACACCGATGAAGTCACCGATGTCGAGAAGTTTCTTGAAAACAGTATTATAAAGGTCTTTGTTCTCGTCTGGACAAATCTCGTCGCGTGCGATATAGACCTGGATTCTTCCCTTTGAGTCCTGCAACTCTGCGAAACTGGCTTTACCCATTACGCGTCGGCCCATCATACGACCTGCGATGACGACCTGGCGTGGCTCTTCCTCATCTTTGAATTCAGCTTTGATATCAGTGCTGAATGCATTGGTTGGAAACTCTGCAGCTGGGTATGGATCAATGCCCATCTCGCGCAATGTTTGAAGACTTTGTCTGCGAACGATTTCCTGTTCGCTTAACTCTAAAATGTTCATATTCTATTTAGATATATCTAATTTTGTTATTCTGTCTGCAAAAATACAAATAATTTTCTGAACTCCACCTTATTTTTATGCTTTTTAATATAATAAGTCGGAAATAGTTGTGCAAACATTTGCATTATAGCTTAATGAAAATCTTCTTTTGGTACATCCAGATGCCCATCGCTGCATGAATGGCAACAAAAAACAGGGCATAGGTGAGGGAAACCAGATACTCGTCTGAAATGACATTCCTGATGAGGCCTAACAGGTCGTCCTTGATGCCGTATGTTCCGAAAACGATGGCAAGGAACTCGCTCAGGACATAAAGAAAAAGTGGATTCATTCCGAAAGACAGAAACAGAACTGTTATCGGATTCTCCTTTGTTTTTATCGTCTTTCCTTCCGCATTTGCTTCTGTCTTTCCTTCTGCACTGATTTCACCCCTGTCAATCCATTGGATGAGCAGACTCAAGACCCAGGCAGCAAAACCACAGGTCACAAATACATAGCTTGGACTCCATATTCTCTTATTGATGCCGAAACCAATCAAGGAAAGGAAGAAACCAAGAATGAGCATGGCAAGACCACTGATTTTCAAAAACTTAATTTTGGAATGAACATTCTGGCCTGCAATGCTGATGTATTTGCAACAGAGGAAACCTATCATCGTATGGGCGATGGCTGGTAATGTGCTCAGCAGTCCTTCGGGATCTACCGGACTCTTATGATAGAGGTGATCGTAGCCGAAAAAATGGAGATCTGCCTGGGCGATGATGTTGACTGATGCATCGTAGGCATAACCGTTGCCGAAAGCTAAGATGCCCATATAGACTATGATGATGCCGAGGATGATATGGACAAAATACCGTTGGTTGATATGGATGGCCAACAGGGATACAATGCCATAACAGAGGGCTATGCGCTGTAAGACTGCCCATATACGCAGATGCGCAAAGTCTAATCCATTACCCGAACAAATCATATCAAACCAGTTGATACTGAGTCCGATAAGGAAAAGCAAGATGGTGCGTTTTGCGATTTTTCTGTAGATAATTAGCGAGGGCTTAAACTCCGTCTTTCTCAAAGACAGATAGGTGGACATACCCATCATGAAGAGGAAGAAAGGAAAGACCAGGTCGCAGGGAGTCAAGCCGTTCCACTTGCTATGCGTCAGAATATGATAGTTCTGTTCACCGCCATTATTGACCAATATCATGAGGGCTACTGTGAGCCCTCGCATGATATCCAGAGATTTGAGTCTGATCATAGTTTTCTGGGTGTTTTTCTTGTTCTTAATAGTTCTTATCTGATAAAATTGATAACTTCCTTCGCCACTTCCACACAGTCTCCTTCAGATTGATCACTGTAGGTATTGTGCTGCAGAGTCCATGGTTCCTCTATAGCATACCAGTCAATTACCGGACCGCCAGGCAATGCCATTTGGAAGAGTTCGGCAGCAGTCTTGTTAGCATTCTTGCCACCGCCTAACGCTTCGTAATCCACTTGGGTGCTGGCTTTCATCTGGTCTTTTAATGCCTTCATATAGGTACTCCATCTCTTGTAATAGAAGTCTTTCAGTAAACCTTGCCATTCCTTGTGTGCATAGTCTCGGAGCCCTCCCTTATCAGCACCGGTGCGGTTTCCCCATGTGGTAATCTGTACACGAGCATTCCATTCATATTGGTCTTTCTCTGCCGTAGTCTTGCCGATTTTGCGTGCCTGTTCTGTCCAATGTCCCAGACGGAATTCAGAACGGGTGCCTAAGAGTTTGTCCTGCAGGAGAATCATCTTCAGGAATCGGTCTGCATTCTTGTCAAAGTCTTTACGGGCAAAGGCATTGTAGTCGGCAATCGTCTGCAGGTACTGTTTTCTGCCCTGATCGGCGAGAGCCTGTCGGCAGATATCCACGAGATCATATTCGTAGTTGTTGTTTCCTTTGTATTTATCAGCTACTTGTGCGAAGAGGATGGCAGCCTGTCGGGTGTCTTCCGGATCATAGTAGTTGTGCATTTTCGACCAGCTGGAAACCTGGAAATTGTTTAATGATGGGCGTCCGCAGAAGATGCTCTCATGGGGACCTTGCTGGTTGTTGCCGAGCGGACAGTTGTAGATGCTTTTTGCAAGCAAAGTCCAGGCTTTCACGATTGTGTCATCGTGGACGCCATATCTGGCAAAGCAGTATTCCTGGATCCATTCTTCCTTGGTCATCTTCTCCGCTCTCCAAGGCAGTTCGCTCATCAGTTCGAACATCACCGGGTTGTTTTCTGAACCTTCCATCGTAAAGCCCCAGCCCTTCAGTGAAGAGTTAGTGATGAGTGAAGAATTCTCTTGCTTTTGGGTGTCCGTTTTCCCCGTTCCGAGATAAAAGTTGTTGAGAAGCTGATCCATTCTTCCATGAAGACCCACGTTTCCGCCAAAGTTCTCCAGAAGACAGAAGAGCCATTGATGCTTGCCGTATCCACCTTCCCGTTTCCAGATACTCGGACTTCCGAACATCGGGCGGCATTCAGAGAAGAGGTCGAGTATGAGGAGGTCGCCAACCTTCAGATTTTCTATCATCTGTGGACGTGGATTCTCGGTCCATCCCTGAACCACCCACACTGCCTCAGAATTGGCACGCTTCATGGCATCCATCAGCACCTTTCCTGCTTTTCCGTAATCAACGGCAGCATCATCATTGCTTTCGTGGAAAGGATCCATGGAGTAATAGGAAGCCTTACCGAAGAGATGGGTGAGCTCCTTATAATATAGGTCTGCGATTTCTGCAAATCGGGCATCCGTAGGTGATAGGTTGGCAGGGCGCTGATAACCATTCCAGCGACCACCATCAGTCACGTTGAGTCCTAACTTTTCTTTGGCGTCATGAGGCATCATACCGCAATAGCCCGGCAAGACAGGTTTCATACCAAGCTCTTTCATTCTTGCCAATATCTTCTTCTGCAATACTTCCTGTTGCTTGTACCAGTTGAGTGGCAGCGGACCGCCCCATCCCTCGAGGTTGTTCATTTCCCACCAAGCCAGGAAAGCAGGACCGGCAATGAATTTGCCGACTTCTTCCTCTGTATAGCCTAACTTGAGGAGCATGTTTCTCCATACACATTCTTCGCCTACGATGGCAAGCGGCATGTTGATGCCATGCAGAGCCATCCAGTCGATTTCTTTCTGCCAACGGTTCCAGTCCCAGAAAGCCATCGAGTAGGAGAAGGTGCAGTAGTTGAAATCATAGCGCAATTTGAGATCTGTCTCATGGCGCTCCTTTTTCTCAACTCGTGGCAATACGGCAGGTATTTTAGCCGTCATATTGTTCCAGGAGATATGGATGCCGGCATAATGTTTGAGATACCAGTTGACACCCACGGCAATATTCACCCAAGAGTTGCCTCGGATGATGATAGGAGATGAAGTTTTCCTGCTGTTGGAGGAAGAATGAGACTTCTGGTCAATCTCAAAAAAGTCTTTGTCTGATTTTACCAGTATGGTCTGAAACTTGCGTGAAGCGCCTTTGTCAATGCGTTCCAGGATGTCATCTACAGGATTTGCCTGTATGCCCGTAACGGTCAATAGAAATAGGTAGAATAATATTTTTCTCATATACATTATATAAATATAGGTTTAACATGATGATGAAAAGGTCTCATATTTGAATATAGAAAAGGTCTAAAATATAAATGTTGAAGAGTTTGTGTATCTTCATTCTTCCTTCTGCTGATACACATTCTCTCCAACATTTCATAAGACTATCCTTCTCTGAAGAAATCCAGTGCTTCCTTGATTTCGTCCATGGTAGCCGTCTGGTTGATGCGGATGTCACCGATGCCTCCCAAGAGGGTGAAGTTGATGATGCCGTTCTGGTTTTTCTTATCGTGGTGCATCAACTCTATCAGTTCATCGTAGTCATCACAGGTGATAGGCAATGTGCCGTAGTATTCGTTGATGAAACTTACGGTCTGTCTCATCTTTTCGGTAGGGAAACCTGTATGTGTGGCACTGAGATATAGTTCGCAGATCATACCGAAAGCAACCGCATGACCATGCAGAATAGGCTTGCGCTTCAAGGCCCAACTCTCAAAGGCATGACCGAAGGTGTGTCCTAAGTTCAGTGCCTTGCGGATACCCTGCTCATGAGGATCTTCTTCTACGATGCGTTCCTTTACCTTCACGCTGTCAGCCACCATTTGCTGCAGATGCTTTAAATCAGGATTTGCCAAATCGAAGGTAATCAGTTCCTTCCACATATCCTCCGTTGAAATGAGTCCGTGCTTCAACATCTCTGCATAGCCAGAACAGATGTTCTCGGCATCCAGACTGCGCAGGAATTCCGTGTCGAGGATGACAAACTTAGAATCGTTGAATACACCTATCTCATTCTTCAGTCCGTTGAAGTTGATACCCGTCTTACCGCCAACCGATGCATCCACCATGGCAAGCAGGGTAGTAGGGATATTGATGAAGTTGATGCCGCGTTTGAAGGTGGAAGCTGCAAAACCGCCGAGGTCAGTTACCATGCCGCCACCGAGATTGATGAGACAAGAGTGTCGTGAACCGCCGCCATCGCCGAGCGATTTCCATACATGTGCTATTGTTTCCAGGTTCTTATGGGTGTCTGTAGCACCTATCTTGATGACCTGTGCATTTTTCAGCGTAAAGAATCCCTGGATAACCGGAAGGCATTTTTCCTTCGTCACCTCATCGACAAGGATAAAAATCTTGTCGTGCTCGCATTCTGTGAGCGCATTGGCAATCTCACTCTCCAGATGAGTAGATATGATAATTCTCTGATTCATAACAAAAACGTTTAATAATGTTGCAAAGGTACGTTAAAAAACTGACTTATACGGCAAAAAATCCTATTTTTTTGATTGTTTACTCTATATTTGGCATAAAAATAGTATTTTTGTTTAAACCTTGTATAATTATGTACGTCAAAAAGGCAAATCAAAAATTATTTATTAGAAATGAAGAAATCAATTTTGACGATGCTGTTGCTTTTGGTCTCAATAGCATCGTTTGCTCAGGAACGCTTGGTAAGCGGAACGATTATCGACCGGGATACCAAGGATCCTGTAGAGCAGGTGACCGTCCAGTTGCTCAAGACCGATAGTACCTATGTGACGGGTGCTATCAGCAACGAGAAAGGTCTTTTCCATCTGAATGCGCCTGAAAATGGCAAGTATCTTCTGAAGATTACGAGTGTAGGATATAAGCCTACCGTGAAGCGCGTGGTCATCGAACAGGACAAGAATCTGGCGTTGGGTAATGTCGTTGTCGGTGCTGATGCCATCATGCTGAAAGGAGCTGTGGTTACCGCTATGGCTCAGAAAGTAACGCTCAAGGAGGATACCTTCGTATATAACTCAGCTGCCTACCGTACGCCGGAAGGTTCGGTGGTGGAAGAACTCGTGAAGCGTCTGCCGGGTGCTGAGGTGAGCGATGACGGTACCATCAAAATCAATGGTAAGGAGGTGAAGAAAATCCTCGTTGACGGTAAGGAGTTCATGACCGGAGATACCAAGACTGCCCTCAAGAACCTACCTACCAGCATCATCGATAAAATCAAAGCTTATGATGAGAAAAGTGATCTATCGAAAGTGACGGGTATTGATGATGGTGAGGAACAGACCGTGCTCGACTTCAATGTGAAGAAGGGTATGAACAAGGGTTTGATGTCTAATATCGACCTCGGTATAGGTAATAAAGATAGGTATAGTGCCAGAGGTATGGGTGGATATTTCAACAGTAATAACCACTTCATGCTTTTCGGTAATGCAAACAATACCAGCGACCGTGGCTTCGGTGGCGGTGGGCCAAGACGTGGCTTTGGTGGTGGCAATGGATTGAATGCAAGCAAGATGCTGGCAGCCAACTATAATTATGAGGAGAAGAATAAATTTAAATTTAATACATCTCTTCGCTGGAATCACAGTGATGGTGATGTATGGAGCCGTCGTTCCAGTGAGAACTTCATGGGAAGCAGTTCCTCTTTCTCCAACAGTCTGAACCAGAATTTCTCTCGCAGTGACAGCTGGAATGGTAATATTCGTCTGGAGTGGATGCCGGATACAATGACCAACATTCTCTTCCGTCCTTCTATCTCATGGACTACCAATGATAGTCGCAGCATGGGACTTTCTGCATCGTTCAATCAGGATCCGTACCAATATACCGAAGACCCTCTTTCTGATGAGGGCATAGAAAAGATGGATGAAGTGGATGCTGTGATCAACAGACAGAAGTCTGTAAGCTTGAGTTATTCCAAGAACAACAACATCCGCGGCATGCTCCAGTTGAACCGCAAGCTCAATAATAAGGGACGTAACGTAACCCTTCGCATGGATGCCAAATATACCGATAAGGACAGCAAGAGCATCTCCTTGCAGAATGCTCATCTTTATCTGGTACAGAATGAAGCCGGCTTGGATTCCACATATCAGACCAACCGCTATAATCTGACTCCTTCCAAGGATTACAGTTACAGTGCGCAGGCCACCTATAGCGAACCGCTCTGGAAGGCCACCTTCCTCCAGTTCAGCTATAAGTTCACCTACAGCTACTCCAAGAGTGACCGCAGCACTTACGATTTCAGCAAATACAGTTTTGATGGAATCTCTCCAGAATACGGAGCGTGGGGCAATTACCTCGGCCGTTTGGATGGTGAACTGGGTGACTATCGAGATGACAAACTGAGCCGCTATTCAGAGTATAGAAACTATACCCATGATATTCAGGTGATGATGCGCTTCATCCGTCAGAAGTATAATCTGAACTTCGGTGTGATGATCCAGCCTCAGCGTTCCAAGTTCATACAGGATTATCAGGGCAAATATGTAGATACGGTGCGCACGGTGACCAACGTCAGTCCGACCCTTGATTTCCGTTACCGATTCTCCAAGATGAGCAATCTGCGTGTCAACTATCGAGGAACGACTTCACAGCCAAGCATCTCTCAGTTGCTTGATATCACAGATAACAGCGACCCGCTCAATGTCTCTATGGGTAATCCTGGTTTGAAACCTTCGTTCACTCAGAACTTCCGATTGTTCTACAACAATTTCGTTCAGAATCACAACAAGGGTGTGATGACCTATATCAACTTCTCTACGACCAGCAATAGCATCAGCAATAAGGTGACCTACGATGAGACGACTGGTGGAAGAATCACCCGACCTGAGAATATCAATGGCAACTGGAATGTGATGGGAGCCTTTATGTTCAACTGTTCTATCGACAGTACAGGTGTATGGAATATCAATACTGATACGAATTTGGGGTATAACCATTATGTGAGTTATCTGAGCCTCGACAAGTCGCAGGATTCCCAAAAGAATACCACCCAGAATACCACGTGGAATGAGCGTCTCTCTCTGAGTTATCGCAATGATTGGTTGGAATTGTCACTCGATGGAACATTGGCTTACAATCATGCCAAGAACAAGTTGCAGCCTAACAGCAACCTGGATACCTGGCAGTTCTCTTATGGACCTTCGATGACATTGACCGCTCCTTGGGGCACAAGTTTGAATACCAGTCTCTCCTGCAGCAGTCGCCGCGGATATTCCGATGCATCGATGAATACCGATGAGTTTGTGTGGAATGCTCAACTTTCACAGGGATTCCTGAAGGGTAAGCCTCTCACCGTGATGCTTCAGTTCTACGATCTGTTGCACCAGCAGAGTACCTTCTCGAGAGCGATTTCATCCGTTTCGCGTACGGATACGGAATACAATGCCATCAACTCTTATGCGATGCTTCACGTAGTATATCGCATGAATCTCTTCGGAGGCAAGGATGCACGCAAGGGAAATCGTGAGGAAGGACCAGGTGGACGTCCTGATTTCCGTGGTCGCCCATTTAATGGAATGGGTCGTCCAATGGGTCCTCCTCCAGGACGTTTCTTTTAATAGAATTTTTTAGGAGATAACTGAACTTTCGAGTCTTTAAGGCGATAAGAAATAATTTAGGTATGGCTTTATAAAAGCTGAACAGCCGCTTTCTCATGTGTTCGAGAAGCGGCTGTTCTTATTTTTTAGTTGGCTTGATCCAATATTTAATTGGCTTGCTCCAACTTATTCTGTGCGATGATTTCCTCAGCTCGTTTGAGCGCCTTGCTAATATGGTCGGTGATATTCTCCTTACCGAGCATATTGTAGAAACCAGCGTGCTCCAACTGGAAGTTTACTTTCTCGCAAACACCGGAGAGAACGATCTGGATGTTTTCCTTCTGACTCATTTCGCAGAGGTTGGTGAGGTTGTGAATACCCGTAGAATCCACGAAAGGCACCTTGCGCATACGGATGACGCGTACCAGCGGGCGATCACCGAAGGCAGCCATCACTTCCTCAAACTTATTGCCGGCTCCGAAGAAGAAAGGACCATTGATCTCATATACCTCCACACCCTTAGGAATGGTATAGTGCTCCAGGTTGGTAGAAAGAAAGTCAAACTCCTTGTTGAGGTCAATCTCATCGTCGGTAATAGCCTTTACGTCGGTCGTCTCAGACATACGTTTCATGAAGAGCAGACAGGCGATAATCAGTCCCACCTCGATAGCTACGGTAAGGTCGAAGATGATGGTGAGGAAGAAAGTAATCAGGAGCACAGTAACATCGCTCTTAGGATTCTTCATCAGTGCTAAGAATGAACGCCAGCCAGACATACCATAAGAAACAACTACTAATACACCAGCCAGACAAGCCATAGGGATAAACTTAGCTAATGGCATCAGGAAGAGGAAGATGAACAGTAAGACGATGGCATGGATGATACCAGCCACAGGAGTCTTACCACCATTATTAATATTGGTCATCGTACGGGCGATGGCACCTGTAGCTGGAATACCGCCGAAGAGAGGAGAGGCGATATTGGCCAATCCCTGTGCCACCAACTCTGTATTGGAATCGTGATGGTCGCTGATCACACCATCTGCCACGGTAGCAGAAAGCAGACTCTCGATGGCACCGAGAATAGCGATGGTGATGGCAGGAGACACCAGGTTCTTGATGGTTTCCCAGTTGATTTCAGGCACCTGTGCCGCTGGCAGTTCATTGCTGATAGAGAAACGGTCTCCGATGGTCTCGATGCTTGTCACACCGGCATATTGTTTCAGGATGAGCGCTACTACCGTCATCAGGATAATGGCGATGAGCGAACCCGGAATCTTCTTGCTGAAACGAGGAGTGATGGCAATGACAATCACGCTCACCACACCGATGAGGGCACACCAAGGGTCGATGGTATCGAAACTCTGGAAATAAACGCCCCATTTCTCGATAAAGTCAGAAGGATTGCTGGCTAAAGTCAAGCCAAAGAGATCCTTGATCTGTGTGGTGAAGATGGTAACGGCGATACCACTGGTAAATCCCACTACGATCGGGTAAGGAATGTACTTGATGATGGTGCCGAGTCGGAGCAGTCCGAAGAGTACCAGGAAGAGACCCGCCATCAATGTGGCGATGGTCAGTCCCTCCATGCCATACTTCTGGATGATGCCATAGATGATGACGATGAAGGCTCCCGTAGGACCACCAATCTGCACTTTGCTACCGCCAAAGACGGAGATGATAAGACCTGCCACAATGGCGGTGATAATTCCCTTCTCTGGGGTCACGCCTGAGGCAATACCGAATGCGATGGCCAGAGGCAAGGCTACGATTCCCACGATGATTCCTGCCATGAGGTCAGACATGAATGTTTTCTTGTTGTATGTCTTCAGACAAGAAAACAAGCTTGACTTGATTGCTATTGCTTTCATTACCTTTTTTAAAAAATTATATTGTATTTTTTTGTTATCCAAAAATAGCGTTTGCAAAGGTACGACAAATATCTTAAATAACAAAATGTTTTTTAATGTTTCTTAATTGTTAATCTCGTTTCATTGATTTAGCGTACTTTTGTACGTCATCTAAGGTTTAGATAGCATACAGATTATGGCAAAAGACAAGATAGCATACGTTTGCAGCAATTGTGGACAGGAATCAGCCAAGTGGATTGGCAAATGTCCGAGTTGTGGACAATGGAATACTTTCAAGGAAATCCGAATCGCCGGAGATACGGGAACCCAGGCTGCCCGAAATGCGGGCATGACGATGAGACATGGTGGCGCAGCTACTATGTTTGGCGGCGTGCGTGCTTCGGACGGAGCAGCCCAACCCATGAAGCTTCGTGATATCTCTGCCCACGATGAACCCCGTATTGATATGCACGATGAGGAACTGAACCGTGTACTCGGTGGTGGAATGGTGCAGGGCAGTATCACTTTGTTGGGTGGCGAACCGGGTATCGGTAAGAGTACGCTCACGCTGCAGACTATTCTCAATATCCCAGAAAAGAAAGTGCTCTATGTGAGCGGAGAGGAGAGTGCGCATCAGATCAAGTTGAGAGCCGATAGATTGGCTTCTTCGATAACGACCGTTGGAACGGATGTGAATCTCGACCATATTTCTATCCTTTGTGAAACTTCCTTAGAGAAGATTTTCTCCCATATCCAGCAGGTGGCTCCAGAAATCGTAGTCATCGACTCCATCCAAACCATCGCAACAGAGGATGTGGATAGCAGTCCGGGCAGTGTCTCGCAGGTCAGAGAGTGTGCTGCAGCTTTGTTGCGATTTGCCAAAACCAGTGGTATTCCAGTTATCCTGATAGGACATATTAATAAGGAGGGAACGCTTGCAGGACCTAAGATACTGGAACATATCGTGGATACCGTCATCCAGTTTGAGGGCGACCAGCATTATATGTATCGCATCCTCCGTAGTATCAAAAACCGATTTGGAAGTACTTCGGAATTGGGAATCTATGAGATGCAGCAGGGAGGACTCCGACAGGTCAGTAATCCGTCAGAACTCCTCTTGACAGAGGATCACGACGGACTTTCGGGTGTGGCCATCAGCAGTGCCATCGAGGGTGTGCGCCCATTCCTGGTCGAGACTCAAGCCTTGGTTTCCACTGCCGCCTATGGAACTCCCCAGCGCTCAGCTACGGGTTTCGACCAGCGCCGACTCAACATGCTTTTGGCGGTATTGGAAAAGCGCGTGGGATTCAAGTTAATGCAGAAGGACGTGTTTCTGAATATAGCAGGAGGACTGAGAGTCACCGACTTGGCGATGGATTTGAGCGTGATAGCCGCTGTCTTGAGCAGTAATGTGGATACAGCCATAGAGGCTGGCTGGTGTATGTGTGGCGAGGTAGGTCTGAGCGGAGAAGTGCGCCCCGTAAGCCGTATCGAACAACGGATAGCTGAGGCAGAGAAACTCGGTTTCCAGCACATCGTCATCCCCAAATACAACTATTCGGGATTTGATCATTCGAAATACAAGATAGAGATTCACCCGGTCAGAAAGGTGGAAGAGGCGCTGAGATGCCTGTTCGGATAGAGGCTTTTTGAAAAGTAAAAAGGTAAAAAAGTAAAAATATATAGAGGAAATGAAAGATTCAGTGATTATTGTGAGCGGTGGTATGGACAGTATCACGTTGCTCTACGACAAGAAGGACGAAATCGCTTTGGGCATCAGTTTCAATTATGGTTCCAATCATAATGAGCGTGAGATTCCCTTTGCCAAAATGCATTGCGAGCGTCTTGGCATCAAGCATATAACCATCGATTTGGGCTTTATGCACCAGTATTTCAAGAGCAGTCTTCTCGAAGGTGCCGATGCCATTCCAGAAGGACATTATGCAGATGACAATATGAAATCCACCGTGGTACCTTTTCGTAATGGCATCATGTTGAGCATCGCCATCGGTATAGCAGAGAGCAATCAGCTGAAGAAGGTGCTCATCGCCAATCATGGAGGCGATCATACGATTTATCCCGACTGTCGTCCTGAGTTCATTGATGCCATCGACAAGGCGGCACAGGCAGGAACTTTCGTGGATGTGCAGGTGAGTGCTCCTTATACCAATATCACCAAGGCAGATATTGCACGTATCGGCAAGAAGTTGGGAATCGACTATGCTGAGACCTGGAGCTGCTACAAGGGCGGCGAAATCCATTGCGGTAAATGCGGCACATGCGTAGAACGCAAGGAAGCGCTTGCCGAGGCAGGTATCGAGGACACAACCGTATATGAAGCCTGATAGCAACGTGTATAAGATAAAAATTAGTAAATAATAAAATAACAACAAAATGAAAAAGAATTTGATTTTGAGTGCAGCTCTTTTGCTTTCTGCAACTGCAGCGATGGCACAGAGTGGCACTTTCACGTTGAAGGCCAACATGAAGAACTTCGGTGATACCGTGATTGTCTTTAAGAACAGAGGTGTGAAGAACGATACCATCTTGGTAAAGAAGGATAAGTTCACTTATACCACAACTTTGGACAAGCCAATGTCTATCATCTTCGCTACTCCAGGTACCTTCCGCAATACAGAGTACAAGATGGCTCGCATCGTAGCAGTGCCAGGTGAGAAGGCAGAGCTCGTAGGTGATGTTCTCACCCGTTACGATATCTCTGGTAGCAATTTCTATAAGCAGTACCATTCTGTGGATCTGATGCTGGAAGAGGCAGAGAAGCCTTTCACAGAGTTGCGTAAGTCTATCGACGACCGCATGAAGAATGGTGGCGATCAGAATGCCCTCCGTAAGGAATATCAGGAGAAGGCTATGGAACTCGAGAAGGCACGCAATGAGAAGATAATGAATTACATTTCCCAGCATGCCAACGAGGAGGCAACTGCAGCACTCGTTCCTCAGTTCCAGGAGTATGACGTCATGCAGAAGGTAGTCAATATGCTTTCAGAGTCAGTTCGTAACGGTCGTATGAAGGCATTCTATCAGCCAATGTTGGATCAGGCAAAGGCTCAGATGGAGGCAGAGGAGAAGGCAAAGAAAGTGCAGGCAGCCGGTGTTGAGGCTCCTGATTTCACCTTGAAGGATATTGAGGGCAACGACTTCACCCTTTCCAGCTTGCGTGGCAAGTATGTAGTTCTTGATTTCTGGGGATCATGGTGCGGTTGGTGCATCAAGGGTATGCCTCAGATGAAAGAGTACTATACCAAGTATGCAGGTAAGTTTGAGATTGTAGGTATTGATTGCAATGATACCGAGCAGAAGTGGAAGGATGCTGTGAAGAAGCACGAGTTGCCATGGAAGCATGTTTACAATCCACGTAATGGTGCCGAGAATGTTTGCGACAAGTATGCCATCCAGGGTTTCCCTACCAAGATTGTACTTTCTCCAGAGGGTAAGATTGTGAAGACCATCGTAGGTGAGGATCCTGCATTCTATACATTGCTCGACGAGTTGTTCAGTAAGTAAATGTTGCGCACCGTTCATCTGGTGCAGAAACGCAGTAAATATCCCTCTGTCTTCCTTTCAGACGGGGTCGTTTGCTTCTAAATAAACATAAACAGCCAAATATTTGCAAAAATATTTGGCTGTTTCAATAAAAAGTTGTACCTTTGCACTCGCAAGTTTAGAAATTGCAAATGATTAATTGATGGTTCCGTAGCTCAGTTGGATTAGAGCAACAGCCTTCTAAGCTGTGGGTCTTGGGTTCGAACCCCAACGGAATCACAAAAATCATAGAAAAGAGGTTTGTCAGGAGTTCCTGATGAGCCTCTTTTTCTGTTCTTTTCCGTTAAAGTCTCTCCTTGTTTCGATGTGAAGAAGGAGTATTCACAATATTTTGATTAAAAAAGTTTGGGGAATAAAAAAAGGCGCACGTTCTCTTTACGAGAACTGTACGCCTACTATAAATGAAACTTAAACTTTAATTCAATTTGTATTTCTTTAGATATTCATCTGCTCTGGTATCTCCCAGTTCCTTGGCTTTCAGAAGATTGCCTTTGGCTTCCTCTTTCTTGCCTTTCTCTGCTTGCAGAATACCGAGGAGAAGATAACCGTCTGCATATTCCGGTGCCAGTCTAATGCAGGCTTCTGCAGCGCTGATTCCCTCATCATATCTCTTCACACGGAGGTCGAGACTTGCCCATTCTGCAAAATAGGTTGGCTCATTCGGATTGAGATAACAGGTGCGGGCGATGTCCAACAATGCCTGCTGCCACTGGCGCAACTTCATCTCGCATTTGTATCGGGCATAGAAGAAGGTAGGGGCTATCGGACGAGCTATGCTGTCATACATATTATAGTCTGCCAATGCTTCTCTGGTCTTGCCCTGGACATCGAGGAAATTGGCACGTGCAAGATAATAAGGGGCTGCCATCTTGGTGCGTACTCCTACTGATACGGCACTGTCCAGAAGTACTTTCAACTCATCGTATGGTGCTTTCAGCTGACTCTTAGCTTGGGCAGCTTCATACCATATTTCGCCACTGTTCATCGGGGTCTTGGTCAGTTCCATAAACAGGTCGTATGCCTTCTGATAGTCCTTTTTCAGGTAGTTGATTTTACCTTCCTGATGCTTGTAAAGCGGCTCAGCCTTGATACTATATGCTTTCTGTGCTTCCTGTAATGCCTTGTCTGCATTCCAAGCAGGGTAGATAGAATCGCCTACGTATGCTACTTTCTGATAGATAAGGTCAGCGAAATCGCCGTGTGCCTCATTTTTCTTGCTGCATTTCTTGATGCTTTCCTGCATCACTTTTTCTGCCTCTTCAAATTGCTGTTTGTTGACCAACAAGGCTGCCTTTTCCTTATAACCGAATGAGGATGTAGGGAACTTTCCGATAAACTCGTCTGCATATTTCATGTTGTCATCAGCCGATTTCTGTCCCTTGCTCAGCGTCATCATCGTGATGGCATCTTCCTCCTTGTCAGGCAAGGCGGTGCGGATGCCACTTTCTCGAAGGGCTGCGTCCAGGGTGGAGAGACTGGTTACATGCAGTTGTTTGGCATAGTTAGCATCGATGGCCGTAACGGTACCATTGGAGTGCATGAGTCCGATTACTTGTCCGTCTTTATTGACAAATGGACAACCGATAGCATTCTCTGGCATGGTATTGCTGAAAATATAGTAGTTGTAGGAGGTGTTAAACTGCTCTACGCTACTGATATCCTCTTGCTGGTATTGTGGCTTTTTGATTGAGTAAGGAACCAGCCATACCTTGTTGCCAGCTTCTGAAGCCTTGCTTGCAATCGGTGCTGCATTGGTATTGCCGATGACTCTGAATTTAGCCATATCATACAATTCGTCAGCACCCATGATGGCATCTACTTCCATCGATTTGCCATTGGCATCTACTACGGTTGCCTTGGTAGCGCCGATAAATGGCTTGAAGGTACTGATGGCAGTGCCCTTGTTGTCGATAAAGACGCCCTGGGTAGAAGCGATGATGCCTCCATTTTTATTGAAGGTGGTGAGTGAGAATACACTCTTGGCTACCTTCTGCACAGAACCTGGCTGTGCAAGGAGGGATGATGCTCCGACCATCCATCCTATCATAGTTATATATATTCTTTTCATATTCTTAATAATTCCTTGGCATTAGCGAGTGCAGCCTCACTGACATCACTTCCGCTGAGCATCTGAGCGATTTCTTGTATGCGTTCCTGCTGTGATAGTTCTGTCATGCGACTGATGGTTCCTTCATCGGTTTCTTCCTTGCTCACCTTGTAGTGATGACTGCCCATGGCTGCTATCTGTGGCAGGTGGGTAATGGAAAGTACCTGTCGTTCGTGGTTGCCCATCTCTACCATGATTTGTGCCATCTTCTCTGCTATCTTGCCGCTTACTCCGGTATCTATCTCATCAAAGATGATGGTTGGGAGTTTCACGGCTCCGCTGATCATAGCTTTCAGCGAGAGCATTACACGGGCAATTTCTCCTCCTGATGCTACCTGGGTAACAGGTTGGAGTGGGGTGCTCTTGTTGGCACTGAAGAGGAAGCTTACCTTATCTCCACCATCGTGGCTGAGTGGTTTCTCTGTCAGACTGATGCAGAATCTTACGTTTGGAATGCCCAGCGGGATGAGGCGTTGTTTCATTTCCTCCTCTACTTTTTTGGCAGCCTTCGTACGGATAGCGGTCAATTCCTTTGCCTGTTTCTGTGCTTTCTCTAACAATTGGGTCACTTCCTGTTCCAAGGCTTCCACATCTTCGTCGCTATGGTCGATGTGTGAAAGCTGTTCCTTGAGCTGATGGTAGGTTTCTATCAGTTCACCCAAGTCTCTGACGTGGAATTTCTGCTGCAGTGAGTTGAGTTTGTCCAGTCGTTCATTGATGGTCTCCAGACGGGCAGGGTCGAATTCTACATGATCTGTCAGACCATTGATTTCCTGGGCAATATCTTTCAGTTCGATATAACTGGAATCGATGCGCTCCAACAGTTCGGTTACTTCGGGATAAACATCCTTGATATTAGCGAGTTGCTCGGATGCCTGTTTCAGTCTTTCGATGATATTGCCGTCATCTCCCGACAGATGGTTGTCTGCCTGATAGAGTGCCGTCTTGATATCTTCGGAATGACTGAGCATCTCGTATTCCTGTTCCAGTTCTTCCTGTTCTCCGTTCTGCAGTTGTGCCTCATCGAGTTCCTTAAACTGGAATCGGAGAAAGTCCTCGTTTTCCCTGTTCTTTTCGATTTCAGCCTTCAGAGCGTTCAGTTTCTGGTTGGCTTGTTTATATTGATTGTATGCAGCCTCATAATTCTTCCGCTGTTTCTCGTCCTGTGCAATAATATCCACCACATTGAGCTGGAAGTCTTCCTTCTGCAACAGGAGATTCTGGTGCTGCGAATGTATATCGACGAGTTGTTCCCCCAGTTCCCTCATCTTGGTCAGCGATACTGGTGTATCATTGATGAAAGCACGGCTTTTCCCTGCTGCCGTCAACTCACGGCGGATAATGGTATCCGACAAATCTTCATCGATGTCATTGTCGGTGAAGAACTGTTGCATATCATATTTAGACAGATCGAAGTGTGCCTCGATGACGCAACGATCTCTGCCAGCCTTGATAGACTTGCTGTCAGCACGGTTGCCTAACAACAGACCGATGGCTCCGAGGATGATACTCTTTCCTGCACCCGTTTCACCCGTGATGACTGAGAAGCCTGGGTGCATCTGGATGTTGAGTTCGTCGATGAGCGTGAAATTCTTGATATATAATTGTTTGAGCATAATTATTGCTTGATTTTGTCCCACGAATTGTTCTGTGTAGGATTGATGGAGAAGAGGAGGTCATAGATACTTTCCTTCTCTTTCTGAGTTCCTTTTCCCTTGTAGATATTGGCGAGCTCGTTTTTCTTGTAGTCCGTCCATATCTGTGGCAGAAGACTGAGCGGCTTGTTTTCCCTTGCCTTCTTCAGGTTCTCCTCCAGAGTGGTCGTGATTTCAGTACGTCCTCGTTCTGCATTGTTTGCCATCTCGTCAAGTCCCTTTCTGTAATAATCGTATTGAAGTTGGCGGAATGGTTTCATACCTCCGTCCAGATAGTCGGCGATGATGGCATAGCGGTTTCGGTTGTTGTCGAAAGCTTTCCATCCTGGGAAGTCGAGGTTCTGGGCATTGTTGGTGAGATTCATGCAGCGCTGCAGGATGTCTTCTCCTCCCATCGGGGAGAAGGTGTCGAGATCCAGACCGATGATGAGATAAGCGTAGTAGGCGAAGAGGGCAGTCAACTGGTTGTCGAGGGTTTCCTCATTGAACTCAATCTGATCGAACTCTGCAAACTTGAAGATGAAGTTCTCGTCCACATTATTATATATAGTAGTGGTGTAGGCGGAGTTATAGACGGGGCGGTTGGCCTGTATAAGTGCCTTGCAGGTAAAGAGATCTTGGCTCTTGTCATACTTGCTCACCGTCAGATTGAAGTTGCAGTTGATGCGCTCATTCTTCTGAAATTGCAGATGCGTCCATTGTCGCTCGTTGACGAATCTCTCCAGCGTCTGCTGCAGGTTGTCGAAAACAGCGTTGTCCGTGCCCGAAATCTGAGCATGGTTGATGGTAATCTTCGCTTGCAGTTCCTGCGCATGAATATAGGATGCACCACTAACCAGCAGGATGCATCCTATCATCAGTATCTGAAGGCAGAAGCCTTTCATATTAGAAGAGCTTAGCCAATTCATCGATGATGTCGGCAGCCACTTCTGTCTTTGGCTTTTTCTCATATTCTATCTTACCCTTTTCAGAAATAATCGTGATTTGATTTTCGTCTGTCCGGAAGGTGGTGCCTGGGTTACGGGTGGAATTGAGCACGATGAAGTCTGCGTTTTTCTTGATGCGCTTCTTCTCTGCATTCGTTTCCTCATCATTGGTTTCCAGTGCGAAGGCTACGATGTGCTGGTCTTCCTGTTTCATCTGTCCCAATGCGGCAGCGATGTCGTGGGTGGGTTCCAGGCGAAGGAGCAGGTCGTCCTTTTCGCGCTTGATTTTCCGGTCTGCCACCTCAGCTGGTTTAAAATCAGCCACTGCGGCACAAAGAATAGCTGCATCCATCTTTCTGCCCGTTGAGTTTCCATCGGTCTTTCCTTTAAAAGCCTTCGTGGCAGCCTGATACATCTCCTCGCAACTCTCCACATCGATGCGATGGATGTCCTCATGACAGGAGAGTGATACTGGTCCGGTAACGAGGGTTACGTCAGCCCCTCTCTGTCGGCATTCCTCAGCCAATGCAAATCCCATTTTGCCGGAAGAATAGTTGCCGATAAAGCGCACAGGATCTATCTTCTCATAGGTAGGTCCGGCTGTGATAAGGATACGTTTCCCCATCAGATCCTTTCCCTTGACACAGTCCTTCATGCATTCCTTGTTTCCATCCTTCATTCCGTCCAGCAGATCGAAATACTGGTCGATGTAATCCACGATGACCTCCGGTTCTTCCATACGTCCTTTGCCCTCCAATCCGCTGGCAAGGAATCCCGAAGCCGGTTCGATGATGATATTGCCGTATTCCTTCAGTCTTGCCATGTTGGCTTGCGTAGAAGGATGCTTATACATATCGAGATCCATGGCAGGAGCCAGGAATACAGGAGCCTTCATGGAGAGATAGGTGGTAATCAGCATATTGTCAGCGATACCGTTTGCCATCTTTCCCATGGTAGAAGCCGTACAAGGAGCGATGACCATTGCGTCCGCCCAGAGACCGAGATCTACATGAGAGTTCCAGGTGCCGTCGCGCTGAGAGAAGAACTCGCTTACCACGGGTTTATGAGTGAGGGCAGAGAGGGTGATAGGGGTAATAAACTCCTTTCCGGCAGGAGTGATGACCACCTGAACCTCAGCGCCCCGCTTGATGAATCCTCGTATAATCAGGCATGCTTTATAGGCAGCAATCGAGCCTGTGATGCCCAATACGATTTTCTTTCCTTTTAACATAATCTGTGATTAGAAGAAATTACTTTCCCATTCGTTTGTTGTACTCACGGAGACGGATGCGGGTGAGTACCTGCTTGGTGTTGTTGGTAAATTCGCTTCCTAATATCCAGGTGTAATAGCCTGGGTCCTTGGAAAGGATTTCTGCCACATCCCAACCTTTGTACTTACCGAAGTTGAACACCTCGTGTTTGAGTGGTTCACCTTTCTCGTCGAGCACTGCTTTTCCGTTGGCATCCACTACTTCTTTCCAGATGATGCGTCCGGCGAAATCCACGTTGTCCTTCTGCTTAGAGAATGCTGCAAGCTCATCCATATCATTGTTGAGTACACGGTCCGGTTCTTCCTGTACGCCTGGAGCATATCTGTCCAATTCACCCATGAGTACACGGTAGGTAGCCTCTGTATCCTGGTCGGCACGGTGAGCCTCGAAGTCTTCCTCCATCTTTCTGCCGCAATAGAACTTATAGGCTGCAGCTAAGTTGCGTCGCTCCATCTTCATGAAGATGGTCTGTGCGTCGATGAGGCGGCACTTGTTGAAGTCGAAGTCGATGCCTGCACGGAGGAACTCTTCTGCGAGCATAGGAACATCGAAATGGTTGGAGTTGTAACCAGCAAAGTCGCAACCGGTAAATTCCTGTTCAAGTGTGGCAGCCAACTGCTTGAAGGTAGGCGCGTCTTTCACGTCCTCATCGCTGATACCAGTCAGTTCTACCACCTCTTGTGGAATTGGTCTTCCCGGATTGACAAAGAGGTTCTTTCGAACCTCCGTGCCGTCTGGACTGACCTTAATATATGACATCTGTATGATACGGTCTTTGATGAAGTCGAGACCCGTAGTCTCCAAATCAAAGATGATCAATGGTTTCTTAAGATTCAGTTTCATTTTCTTTCTTTTCCTTTCTCTGCGTGATTAGTCGTTGAGCAACATAGGCATGAGCAGCATGAGGACATCTTCGTTTTCAGGCTGTTCGGCTGGAACGATAATACCGGCACGACTTGGGTCTGCAAGTTGGATAATCACCTGTTCGCTGCTGAGGTTGTTGAGAATCTCCTGCAAGCTGCTGCCCTTGAAACCGATGCTCATGTTGGTATTGTTTGACTCGCATACGAGCTGTTCCTTGGCTGATGTAGCGAAATCTACATCCTCTGATGAAACCTCCATGTGGTTGTTGTCTATCTTGAGGCGAACCAACTGGCTGCTTTCGCTGGCGAATGGCATGACACGGCGCAAGGCACTGATCAGGGCACGGCGATCTACAGTCACCTCGTTAGGGTTGTTTGGAATCACAGAGTTGTAGCTTGGGTATTTTCCCTCGTAGAGAATACATCTCAAACTGCCGTCTGTAAAGAGAATCTCTGCACTCTTCTCATCAAACTTGATGGTTACGTCACCTTCTTCGCGTGAGAGGATGTTCTTCAGAAGTGTAGCTGGCTTCTTAGGAAGATCGAAAGCAGCAGGAGTATCGCTCTTGATAGTGAAGTTCTTGTTGCGTACCAACTTATGTCCGTCACTGGCTACGATATTGAGTGATTCTGGTGTCAAATCGAAGTAGATACCATTCATCACTGGGCGCAACTGGTCGTTGGCAGTAGCAAAGAGGGTACGGGTGATATTGTCGATGAGCACAGCTGCGTCGATGGCTACTGTATGTGCAGCATCGTTAACGCTCTGTGTGCGAGGATATTCATCAGCACTCTGCGCAGTGAAGTTATAGAGACCATTCTGGTATAAGATCTTGATAGCCAAGGTGCCCTCAGTATCGATTTCGAAATCGAGTGGCTGCTCAGGGAGTTCCTTGAGAGATTCGAGGATAACCTTGTTGGGGATACAGAATTCTCCTTCACCGTCGCACTCTGTGAGTTCGATGGTAGTCTTGAGAATATTGTCACTGTCGCTGGCTGTGATGGTCATCTCGCCTCCGGCTACTTGGAATAAGAAACAGTCAAGGATAGGCAGAGAGTTCTTTCCACCGATGACCTTGGCAAGCATGTTGAGCTTATTGCTCAACGCAGTACTGGATAATGTAAATCTCATGAGTATTTTGTATTTTTAATATTATCTGTTACTGATATTGTTGTTATTATTCTATTGTTTCTGTTATATGACGAGCCAGTAGGCAACTTGTTGTTTCCTAAAAGCTGTAATATGAGCACAAAAATACAAAAAATATCGGTTATAGGCAAAAAAAACAGAGAAATGTTTTAGTTTTTGAACTATTTTTAGTAATTTCGCAAACTGAAAGGTAACTTTCTTCGTTTTTGAAACAAAATATTAATCGAGAAATATATGGAATTACAAGGAAAGGTCATTGCCGTTTTGCCTGAAAGAAGCGGTGTCTCTGCAAGAGGCGAGTGGAAGTCGCAGTCGTTTGTCATCGAGACTCACGAGCAATATCCTAAGAAATTAGTGTTTGACGTATTTGGCGCTGACCGTCTGGCTCAGTTCAACATACAGAGTGGTGAGGAGATTAATGTTTCATTCGACATTGATGCTCACGAATATAATGGTCGTTGGTTTAACAATGTACGTGCCTGGAATGTAGTGAAGGTAGATCCTAATGCTGTTGGCATGATGGGTGGTGTTCAGCCTGGTGCTGCTCCATTCCCTCCAATGGGTGCTCCTGCTGCTCCTGCTGGGGGTGCAACTGCTCCATTCCCTCCAGCTCAGAATGCAGCTCCTGCTGCTGATGCCAATGCTGGTGGTAGTGCAGACGATCTTCCATTCTAAATGATGGCACATCTAAATGATAAAAAATCGTTTTAATGATAATAAAAAATCGCTTCTTTCGAGTCTTTTCGAAAGAAGCGATTTTTTATCTCTGTACCCACTTTTAATTTATTCCTTCCAGATTTTATCCCAAATTGTTAATCATATCTTTGAAGGAATATATAAAGTCACTGAACTTTCGTATATAAGGAAGTTAAAGGAGTTAAGAAAGTTAAGACGTGTGTCTTGTTGCTTAAAAAACTACGTCAAAAAGACTATTGTCTTAACTCCTCAGCGACCATAGGGAGTGATAACTCCTTTAACTCCTGAATTTGCGAAACTTGGATTAATTTTAGAATTATATTTATATTTTTTCTAAAATTTCGGTTTTTTATTCCATTCTTCTTCTTTTCTCAAAGAATTTCTTGGAAGCGAGGAAAAAGAGGGCTACACTGGCAGCATTTTCTATCGCTACCATCCAGAAAGTTGTATTGTAACTAAAATGTTCTGCCACGACGCCTCCTAAAAGACAACCGATACCGAAACCTAAATCCCAACCGGTAAGAATACTACTGTTGGCAGTACCTCGCTGGTCGTGGCGGGCTACATTGATAAACATGTTGAGGAAAGCAGGGTAGAGGTGTCCATTGCCCAGTCCGATGAGGGCAGCAGAGAGATAATAAGCTATCGGATGATGAACGCCTACGAAGAGAAGAAATCCCACAAGAGAGATGCACATACCTTCGGCTGCATTCTGAGTTAACTTACCTTGGCTCAATGCCTTACGACCTTGCAGACGGGAGGTGAAGAGACCGATGGAAAGAATGGCAAAATAGGTGCCGGTTCCTCCCGTAATGCCCAATTCCTCCTTGCTGTAGATGGCAAGGTAGTTGCTGAGTACTCCCCAACAGAAACCAAACATGGCGATATTGATGGCGAGCAACCAAGCACGGGTCAGGAAGAAACGGTCGAAAGAGAGTTTCTCCTTGTTTTTGATAATTTCCTTTTCGGGCAAGCGGATGGTTCCTGCGATGACCACTGAGGCTAAAGCCACCAAAAAGGCTATCCAGAAAAGAACCATGTAGCTCCCCACGAAATCGTGGAGATAAATTCCTATGGATGGAGCAATAGCCATGGCGAAGTTATTGCTCAATCCATAGAGACCGATACCTTCATTGCGGCGACTCGAAGGGAGTACATCGATGGCACAGGTACTGTTGGCTACTGTGACTGCACCGAAAGGACCGCCATGAAGGGTGCGGCAAATGGCAAACATGAGGATGGTGCCAGCGGCGATATAACCGGCAAAGAAGATGGCAAAGCCCGACAAACAGAACATGAGCACCTTCTTGCGGGAGAAACTATCGACTACATAGCCACTGAAAGGTCGGATGATGAGAGCTGCCACGGTATAGCCGCTCAGTACGATTCCAATGGTATCCTTCGTTGCTCCGAAAGTCTCGCTCAGATAGAGTGGGAGCAGGGGAGTAAGAAGGTAGAAGGCAAAGTACAACAGGAAATTGGTTGTCATCACCTTCACATAGTTTGCATTCCAGAGTTTCTCTTTATTCGTTGACATACACCTACATGTTTTACCGTTAATGAATTATTTTTCCTCCAACCAGGCATCAATGAGCTTTCTGGCGATGGAAAGTTTCTCAGGGAGGATAGGGAGATTGTCTTTCCTGAACCATCTTCCGCGGGAGAGTTCTTCTTTCTGAAGATGAATCTCCCCATCTACGTAATCGGCTGTAAAACCAATCATCAGTCCGCTCGGATAAGGCCACGGCTGGGAACCGAAGTATTTGATATTGGTAATGGTGAGTCCGGTTTCCTCCATCACCTCGCGGCGAACGGCTTCCTCCAGGCTCTCACCAGTCTCTACGAATCCCGCTACGAGACTGTCGAAATTACCCTTGAAGTTGCGGGCATGAACAAGAAGCACCTCATCGCCCTTGTGGATGAGTACGATGATGGCTGTGGCGAGGGAAGGCCAAACCTGTTTGCCGCAGTTGGTACATTTCTTACTGATATCTGTTGCCATCTCCATAGGTGCACCGCAGACACCGCAGAAGTGGGTATTCTGGTCCCAGTAGTTCAATTCCTGACACTTGCCAGCCTTCTGGTAGAGTGCCGGAGAGAGCTTGTAGAAACTGGGACGGAGCCCGCACATCTCGTATTTCGGATTGTCTGTGATAGGTTCAGGAATAGTGAACGTTTTCACCTCCGTACCATCCTCCATCGGAGTAATGTTGAGGATATGTGTCCAGGGCTTCGTCTCTATCGGGCACTCCTCACTGCATGGAATCGTGTAGGTTCCGTCTTCTCTCTTTTCCAAGACGATATCCGTCTTGCAGAATATAAACCAATATTTCATTTTTTCTTACCGAATAAAAGTTGATAGTCTCTTTCTGCGGCAGGCTTCACCCAATTCTCTGGCACAAATTTCCAGTTGCCGTTAGCCTTTGCCTCAATTTCGCCCATACGTGAAATCTCCTCCATGAGATAGAAACGCTGGTCTTTCTCACTGCGATATACGATGCGCTTCTCCAGTTCTTCCTTTGGAATACCAGCACCCTTGGTCAGGAGTTCACCACCGCCATTGCCGCGATAACTGTTCACTGCCACATTGTAGAATTTCTTCTCATCGAAAGGTTGTCCGTTGCTCATGCGCAGGATCTTCACCTTCTCTCCGTCTGGCTTGGTGACATCCACCTCGTAGTCAATGCCCGCAGCACTGTCGAAATTGAAAGAGAAGTTCTTGAAACCGAGTCGTTGCTGGTCGCCGAAAGTCTTTTCGTCCAGCAGCAGGAGATGGTCGTCAGGGCTCTTCATGGTGTTAACCCAGAGGTCGTAGCTCATTTCCAGATGCTTGCGTATCTCTTCACCGGTGAGGCGCATGGTATAGAGTCCGTTCTCATATTTATAGAGATTGAACATATCGCTGACACGGATAGGTCCCTCCTCAATGATAGCATTCATCTGCAGCGGAGCATTGAAAGCGATGTCGGCCTTGGTAATCTGGAGCATCAGGTTGAGGATGAAATCATTGAAAGCGCAATCGCCGAAGAATGCCTCACGACTGTAGATGGCATTCTTGAAAGTTCCGATTTTCTTGTTGATATACTTATCTACCGCCTCCATCTGGGGCTTGAAGGCTGCCATGAATTTCTCATCGATAGGACAGTCTGTCACGTCTGCTATCTTGCCATGCACCTGCTTGTTCTGCAGGATATGCGCCGTCTTGTTGTTGATGGTATGCTCATCGATGGTGATGGTGATTTCTGCATCTGCCACGCTGATGGCATTGTTGGCAGGGTCGAGACAAACCACCTGCTTGCCCTCATTATTGGTGATGGTCTTGCAATGGCGGGTATGGTCGTGTCCGAAGAGCACCAGGTCGAATCCCGGAACCTCCTGTGCCACCTTCTGTGCTGCATCTTCCTCGTATTCCTCGGTCTTGATGCCGCCGTCCCAACCGCTATGGAAGAGACCGATCACAACATCCGGGTCTTCCTTCTCCTGCAACTGTTTCATCCAGTACTTGGCAGAAGTCACCATGTTCTCAAAGCGGAGACCGCTCCAGAGGTTTTCTGTCAACCAGTTAGGGATGGCAGGAGTAATCATGCCGAGGACGGCAATCTTCACACCCTCGCGGTTGAGGATGATATAAGGTTTCACGTAAGGAGCCTGGGTTTTGGTGTCGATGATATTGGCACCGATCACAGGACAGTTGAGTTCCTTGATCCATTTGTCGTAAACTGCATGACCGGTCTCAACGTCGTGATTACCAAAGGTTTGTGCGTCATACTTCAAGTAGTTTACCACATCTGCTGCCACGTTTCTTTCCTTTGTAGCGATGTAGTTGTAATAATAGCAGGTAGGTTGTCCCTGCAGGATATCTCCGTTTTCCAGCAGGATGAGATTATCCTTGTAGGTTTGGCGGAGAGAATCCACGTATGAAGAAACACGAGCGAGCGAACCGGCCTTCGGCTTGCGGTTGATGAAATCGTAAGGGAAGAAGGAACCGTGTACGTCACTGGTTTCTATTACTCTTAGCTTGACAGTTCTTTGTTTAGCCATGATTGCATTTGGATTAAGAGTTAGCGCCATCAGTAGCGCAGCCATTAATTGTTTCATAACTGAAAGAATTTATTAATTTCTGTAAATCAAGTATCAGTGAAGGGGCATGTCACTGTTTCTGACAGATGAGTCGTCTTTTCTGTCAGTCCACATGAAAATTCCCCATTTGGATGCAAAATTACAAAAAAGAAATGAATACGGCATACTTTTTGTAGGATAATTGCTAAAAACTTTAAAAATGGAGGAATTGTAATTATGGCATTTGTAGATTATTATAAGATTCTCGGTGTGGATAAGAATATCCCTCAGAAGGATGTGAGAGCTGCTTATCGTAAACGTGCAAAGCAGTTCCATCCCGACTTGCATCCTAACGATCCGAAGGCGAAGGCAAAATTCCAGGCTTTGAATGAAGCCTATGATGTCATCTCCGATCCAGATAAGCGCGCCAAATATGATCAGTATGGCGAACAGTGGAAGAATGCACAGGCTTATGAACAGGCTGGCGGTGGATTTGGAGGCTTCGGCGGCGGTGGTGCTGGTGGCGGCAATCCGTTTGAGGGCTTCGATTTCAGTAATTTCGGTTCGGGAGGCAGCGGTTTCAGCAGCTTCTTCGAAAATCTCTTCGGTGGTCGTGGCCGCAGCGCTGGAGGCTTTGGCGGTTTCGGTGGTTTTGGCGGAAACGCTGGGGCTGATTTCGGTGCTGGTGGTTGCAACGGCGGATGTGGCGGTAATGCCCGTCATAGTACTGGTGAGATGAACATGAATGTGAATATCGATATGTACACTGCCTTGTTGGGCGGTGAAGGTATCGTGAAACTGAGTAATGGCTCGAAGATTAAACTGAAGATCAAACCAGAGACGCAGAATGGTACGAAGGTTCGTGTTCGTGGCAAGGGTTATGACCGAGGCGACGGCACATTCGGTGATCTGATTATCACCTATAATGTGAAACTTCCTACGGGACTCACCGAGCGTCAGAAGGAATTGCTGAAAGAAATGAAGGAAGCGAAATAAGCAATGTATCGAAAATAAGCGAAAAAGCTAATTAAGCGTTTCGTCTAAAAAAGTAAAACTCCGATGGATATCAATCACATCGGAGTTTTTTTGTTTTTGAGATTAACCTGTTATCTTCTTACCTTTCATACCTGAAAATTATTCTGCGGTAACCTTCGCCATGTTGAAGGCAGAAACCTTTCCGTCTGGCGAAACGGTAGCGTTGATCTTGAATTTGTTCTCTACTTTGCTGCCATCGGTCTTGTCGATGTCCTGACGAGCAGAGAACAGTACCTGGAATTCATATTCCTGATCGCCTACCTCGCGTTTCTTAATCTGGTAGTCGTTGTTGAGGTGCCAGTTCATATTGCTTACATCTTCCTTGTAGAGTTTGTGCATGAAAGTAGCCACATCTGACTTGGTGGCAGAAGCCTTGCCGAGCAGCGAAGAGAGGATATCCTCGCAAGTCGCAGTCAGACCATCCTCATTGCGAGAGTTGATGCTCTGGAAGAACTGTCGGAAGAGACCGCTTATCATCTGCTTCTCTTCTGGCTGTACCTCACTGCTCTTGATTTTCTTCATGGCAATCTCAGCCTCTTCGATATGAGCACCGTCGGCATGTGCATCCAAGTATGCCTGATAAGCATCCACCGAGTTGTCTTTCTGGGCTAACTGCCAGTCAATGGAGTCTATCTTGTTCCAAATCTCGTTCTTATGCGGTGTGTTTGGATATTTCTGCAGGTATGCCTCCAGCGCTTCTTTGGAATCACTGACGAGGGCATTGGTCCAGTCCTGATCTACCTGTTGCAGCATGTTGAGATGTGCAGTGATAGAATCGCGGTGAGCCTCATCTGCATCCTTGTATGTATCCAGGTAACTTTTGAGTACCATCGGGTCAGAGCTCTGCATTGCATATTCGTAAGCCTCCTGTTCCTTGTTCTTGTTGGCACTGTCGTAGAAATAATAGAAAATGCCGCATACCAGAATAGAGAAGATGGCTGATATGATGAAGACCAGACCTGGCTTCTTCTGTTTTGGCTGTTCCTTTCCCTCTGCATCTTGCTTGGATCCCTGTGCTGTAGGGTGAGGAGTTACCGGAGCAGTTGGAGTTGCTGATGGAGTAGGAGAAACCGGTGAAGCTGGTGCCGCAGGAGTTGTCGGTGGTACAGGAGGTACAGGTGGAGTTACAGGCTTTGGGTCTGTAACGGGTGGCACCTGAGCCTGATAAGTAGGTCGATGGCAGTTAGGACACATCTCCTGAATCTTGAAGTAAACCTCTCCGCAGTTAGGGCATTTGATAACCTTGCCTGCTATTTCTACACCGCAACTTGGGCAAATGGGTGCTTTGTCACTGATTTGATGTCCGCACTCTGGACATTTTATAATTGCCATTTTATTTCTAAATATTATATATTACTAAATAATTCTTGCTTTCTCGTTATCGGATTCTGATTCCCCTTTATCGGTGTCGGAATCTGATTTCTCTCAACTTATGTTTTCCCATAAATCGGCTTTTATCTACATAGCCGTTTACACCGTTGAGTCGTCCCTTTCCGGTATATTGCCACATCTCAATATCCCTGCCATCACGGAGCACAGGCTCTCGCTTGGTGTATTGGGCTATCATGATCTTGTAGCTGTTGAGCTTGCCGAGCAGGTAGTTGTCGTAGAAGTTGGCACCTGTATAGACGAGCGGTTTTTGCTTGTAGGCTTTCTCTACGAGATGCAGAAACTTGAAGAGCGAGTCACAGAATTCCTCTGTAGGCAGGTTGCTCTTGGTTTCCACGTCTATCATCGGCAGCAGATCTTGGTCACCAGGTCGGCATTGTGCCATGAAGTTTTTCAACTGAGTCTGCTGTGGAATGCGGGCACGATAGAAATGATATGAACCAACTTTCAGTCCATATCTGTGAGCCAAATCTATGTTTTGTTTATATTTGCTGTCCACGTTGGTTGCTCCTTCCGTGGCTTTGAGATATACGTAAGCCATTTTGGAGTTATCACCTACAGTTTCCCAGAACACATTGCCCTGATAGTGGCTCAGGTCGATGCCATGTACATGCTGACAGGTATCCTCGCATTGCACTTGCGCCTGGATGCCGAGGGACATGATTATTGCTATGATTACTATAAAAATACGCTTCATAAGTGCAAAGTTACGAAAAACGTCTGATATATGAGTCAGGCGTGCGCTTTTTTTATATTAATTTTATATTTTATTCTTCGATTTCAGAGAGTGATCTGAAGAAACCGTTGAAGAAATTGCTGGCAGATTCTACTGGAGCATAGCCGAAGAATCTCATGCTTCGGCGCAGGTTCTTGCGCATGGTACCGCCTGTGGTATGCACGAATCCTACCTGCGACTGCTGGAACTTGATGTCTTCCATGTCCTTGATGTTGTAGTATAGTGAGCGAAGGGTCAATTTATAGGCTCCTCTCTCTACCAACTTGACAAACGGGATTTCATCCTGTTCAAAGTTGAAGAAGGTGATGAGCACGCTTCCTTCCAGTTGAGCCATTCTCTGCAGATGCAGTTTGATGAGCCAATTGTCGAGTTTTACGAAATCCACCTTGTCGCCCCGGGTGCGAAGATAGAGTCCCAGTTGGATGATGCCCCTGATGCTGATGCCGCCGGAAAGCATGGCATTGGCATTGCTCACAATCAGTCGGAGCAGATAGATTGTTTCCATGGACGTATCAATGACGTGCGGTTCCTCTTTCTGAATCTTGGTCAAGCGTCTGTTGAGAAAACTGTTGTGCATGAGCACCTCACCTGAAGGCACGTTGTTCAGGTTTTTCATCATCTGCGCAATCTTCTTTTTCTTGAAGGTGGTCATCGCCTCCAGTTCCTCCTTTGTGCCGAAGTTTTCCGAGCGCAATTTCGTGAAAAGATTTCTCTGTAAAAAGTCCATCGTGATTCCTATTTTTAAAAATCTTTATTTCCTTCCATTTTCCTCCTTTTCATTCTTCTTCCTCCTTGTTCATTCCTTCCTCTCTTTCATTCTTCCTCCTTGTTCATTTAATCATTCCTTCCTTTATTCCTTTCTTTCATTCCTCCTTTTTCATTCTTCCTTCTCCCAGAAACTGAATTTTCTATTTATTCTTTAACTGAATCTTCTTGGATATCTGAAGAGAATGGCAAATAGGGCTGCTAAGCCGATAGCCATTGGATAATAGAGGTAAGGGATGATGTCGAGCGGACTGAGTCCTGAAAGTCCTGCTGCCAAGAGCATCTGCACGCCGTATGGTATCAATCCCTGTATGGTACAGGAGAAGGTATCAAGTATGCTTGCTGCTTTGCGGTTATCTACCCCAAACTTGTCACCTATCTTCTTAGAGATATTTCCCACGGTAAGAATCGCCACCGTATTGTTGGCAGTACAGATATTCACCATTGAGACGAGGGCAGCGATAGACAGTTCGGCACCTCTTTTGCTGTTTACATGAGCTGTAATCTTGGAGATGATGAAGTCGATGCCTCCGTTTTCACGGATAATCTCAAGCATACCTCCAGCCATCATAGCGATGATGATGAGTTCTCCCATTCCTATCACGCCATTGCCCATGGCAGAGAACCATCCGAAAATGTCGTAACCGCCATCGATGATGCCGATGATGCCACAGAGTATGGAACCCAATGTCAGCACTGCCATCACATTCATGCCAGCGATAGCCGTGACGAGTACTACTATATAAGGTAGAACCTTCATGTATTGTACCGCATCGATATGGGTCGGTGCCTTGGTTCCTGCGCCCAATATTCCATATATAATCAGGATGATGATGGCAGCAGGGATGACGATGAGGGCATTTACCCTAAACTTGTCACTCATCTGGCAACCTTGCGTCTGGGTAGCTACAACCGTTGTGTCAGAGATAAAAGACAGGTTGTCGCCAAAGTAAGCTCCACCCACGATGATGGCTACGGTCAGTGCCAGGTTAGCATCCACAGAGTGGGCAAGACCTGCCGCGATGGGCACGAGAGCTACGATGGTTCCCACGCTGGTGCCTATCGAGAGCGATATGAAGCAGGCAGCGAGGAAGAGACCGGGTAATATCATGCTGGCAGGCAACAAGCTCAGGGCAAGGTTGACGGTGGCATCTACTGCTCCCATCGCCTTTGCCGATGCAGCGAATGCACCAGCCAGCACATATATCCATAGCATGAGCATGAGGTTGTTGGCTCCAGCCCCTCGACTATAGGTGTCGATGCGTTTTCTGATAGGCATACCGCCCGAGATGGCTACGGCATAGATGCTTGAAATCATGAATGCCACGGTGAGCGATAGGCTCGTATCCTTATGACTTTCCTCTGCGGAATATCCCGTAAAGAGGGCTATCAATGCTATCAATAAAATCAGTGGCGATAAAGCCAACAATCCTTTCTTATTACTCATTCTTCTTATATTTAGTAAGCGTGTAGGGTTCTTCTCTCTACACGCTTCGTTCTTCACTTCTTTAAAGTGTTACTCCATTTTTGAAGATGGAAATCTCGCGATAACCATTCTCCTCGTTGCGAGCTTCCTCTCCACTGGCTACGGAGATGATCTTGTCGATGAACTTGCGTACGAGATCTTTCATCTCTGTGCCCTCTACGAGCTCGCCGGCATTGAAGTCAATCCAGTTTGGCTTGTTCTTTGCCAAGGTGCTGTTGGTAGAAATCTTCATGGTTGGTACGAAGGTGCCGAATGGGGTACCGCGACCGGTGGTGAAGAGAACCAACTGGCATCCTGCTGATGCCAAGGCTGTAGCTGCTACGAGGTCGTTGCCTGGTGCTGAAAGGAGGTTCAAACCATTTGTCTCCAGACGGTCACCATACTGCAATACACCGCTGACTGGTGCACGACCGCACTTCTGTGTACAACCGAGAGCCTTATCTTCCAATGTAGAGATACCGCCCGCCTTGTTGCCAGGAGAAGGATTCTCACCTACAGGTTCGCCATGACTCAGGAAGTATTCCTTGAAATCATTGATGAGGTGAACGGTCTTGTCGAACAATTCCTTGTTCTCACAACGGTTCATGAGAATCGTCTCTGCACCGAACATCTCTGGCACCTCAGTAAGGATAGAAGTACCGCCCTGAGCAACGAGCCAATCAGAGAACTCACCTACCAATGGGTTGGCAGTAATACCGCTGAACCCGTCAGAACCACCGCACTTCAAGCCTACGCGCAACTTGCTGACAGGAACTTTCTGACGCTTGTCAGTTTTAGCCTTGTCGTAGAGCTGCCAGAGCATATCCATACCCACTTCCAGTTCGTCGCCTTCCACCTTCTGGGTCACGAGCAACTTGATGCGGTCCTTGTCATAGTCACCGAGCATCTTCATGAACTCGTCAGGCTGGTTGTTCTCACATCCGAGTGAAAGAACGAGTACAGCACCTGCGTTTGGATGGAGGCAGATGTCACGGAGCACCTTGCGGGTATTCTCGTGGTCGCCAGAGAGCTGAGAACAGCCGAAGTTGTGGTGCCAAGCATGGATGGCATCAATGCCCTCGCATTTTGTCTCCTCCTTGAGTCGCTCAACCAGTTTTTCCGCTACGCCATTCACGCAGCCTACGGTAGGAACTACCCAGATTTCATTTCTTACGCCAACCTCACCGTTCTTGCGCACGTAGCCCAGGAAGGTGCGGTCTTCCTTCTCGATGTTCAACTGCTCATCTACAGGATTGTAAGTATATTCCAAAGTGCCGGCAAGGTTGGTCTTGAGGTTGTTTTCGTTGACCCACTCACCCTGTTTCAGGTCTTTCTTTGCATGTCCGATAGGGTAACCGTACTTGATGATGTCCTTTCCTTCAGGCACATCATTGATGAGCACTTTGTGTCCGGCAGGAGTATCCTGCAAGAGGGTGATAGACTTACCATCTACTTCGATGGTCTCGCCCTTCTTCATAGGGCACAAGCAAACCACTACCGAGTCGGCAGGGTTAATTTTGATAAAGCTTGATTGTTTCATCTGTAGTTATGTTTTTTAATATTTATAATTACATAAAATTCTATTAATTTCTACTATCTTCCTATAATTGCGTTCGGCGGTAGAAGTCGATATTCTCCTTCATCAGCAACTCGATAGGCATATAGTTGACCGGTGTTACCTTTTTCTTGAGAACGAGTGCCCGGAAGAGCGTCTCCACACAGTTATATCCCTGCATGTAGGCATGCTGTGCGATAAGGAAGGAGATGCTTCCTTCTCTCAGACATTTTGCATTCTTCTCCACCATATCATATCCCATGATCTGAACATCCCGTCGGTTGGTCTTCAGCAGGAAGTCACCCACGATATGAGCCTTCGAGGTCAGGGTGATGCAATGATGTGTATCAGGATTGGTGGCAAAGTATTTCTCCAGCATCTTCATGAACTCAGCGCGGGAACCATTAAGTGGCAGGTCGAGCACATTGATCTTGACGCTTGGGAAATGGTCGTGCATATAGTGACGGAACCCTACCTCGCGATTGTCCTGCTGCTTGCTGACCACGATTCCGTTCTTTGTCTGTCTCATCAGCATAATCTCCTTTTCTTTGAAAGCAAGCATCATGAGCATCTTGGCAGCGAAGAATCCACTGCAGAAAGAATCCTGTCCGAAGAAGGAAAGTGGGCGGAGATCAGGCATGTAGGAGTCGAGTAAGATGAACGGAATGTTCAACTCATGCAATTGGTCGGTAAATGCTCTGGTAATTTCAAGAGATGAAGGCACGACGATGACCCCCTCCGGCTTTTCTTCGACGATAGCCTTTCCCTGTTCGATGAAAGACTCCTCGCTGGAGCGCTCATAGAAGTTGATCTTCACGTTGATGTGAAAATCGCGTTTGCTTTCCTCACATTTGCGTGCACCTTCCTCTATCTCCTCCCAGTAAGCCTCAGATTCATGCTTCGGAAGTAGCAAGTAGAAGGTATATGACTTGTTGTATGCCAGAGCACTGGCATACATGTTAGGCTGATAGTTCATCTCCTTGAGCGCCTGTTCCACTTTTTCGCGGGCAGGTTTGGAGACATTAGGTCGGTCGTGAAGAACTCTATCGACAGTACCTACAGATACGCCAGCCCTTTCGGCGATATCTTTGATTCTTATTTTTTCGGCCATGTTTTAAGCGTTTGCTGGTTTTATGCCAATTTGTTATTAAACTAAGTCCATGATGCACTTTCTTTCACGTGCGTACATTAATATAATATATGTAGATGCGCTTGTTGTACTGTGCGAAGAAGGTAATTCTGAGAACTTCCATTTTCCGTGTGTACGTCCACATATAGAATATTCGGTACAAATTTACAATAAAAAATTGAATTGTGCGAATGCACAGCAACTTTTTTGCACAAAAACTAAAAAAAAACTCGATTTTGTTTCGTTATTTGAGAAATTATGATTATTTTTGCCACGATATTCGGAACAGAATGCAAATTATTTGATACTGAATTCGAAGAACAACTATAAAGAAACAAATTAAAAAACATTTCAAGCAATGGCAAAAATTGTAACATTAGGTGAGATCATGCTTCGTTTGTCCCCAGAAGGTAATGATCGTTTTATCCAGAGTGAATCATTCCGTATCATCCCTGGTGGTGGTGAGGCTAACGTAGCAGTCAGTGTAGCTAACTATGGTCATGAGGCTTACTTCGTATCTAAGTTGCCTAAGCATGAGATTGGTCAGATTGCAGTTAACGCCCTCCGTCGTTATGGCGTGAATACCGATTTCATTGCTCGTGGTGGCGACCGTGTTGGTCTCTATTATGCAGAGACAGGTGCTTCTATGCGTCCTTCTAAGGTAATCTATGACCGTGCTCATAGTTCTATCGCTGAGGCAGATCCATCTGATTTCGATTTCGACAAGATTATGGAGGGTGCTCAGTGGTTCCACTGGAGTGGTATTACTCCTGCTATCAGCGACAAGGCTGCTGAGTTGACCAAGTTGGCTTGTGAGGCTGCTAAGCGTCACGGTGTAACAGTATCTGTTGACCTCAATTTCCGCAAGAAGCTCTGGACTTCAGAGAAGGCGATCTCTGTTATGCGTCCATTGATGCAGTACGTAGATGTATGCATTGGTAATGAGGAAGATGCTCAGCTCTGCTTGGGCTTCAAGCCAGATGCCGATGTAGAGGGTGGTAAGACTGACGCTGAGGGATACTATGGTATCTTCCAGGGTATGATGAAGGAGTTTGGCTTCAAGTATGTAGTTTCTACACTTCGTGAGTCTCTCTCTGCTACACACAATGGTTGGAAGGCTCTTATCTACAATGGTAAGGAGTTCTACCAGAGCAAGCATTATGACATCAACCCAATCATCGACCGCGTAGGTGGTGGTGACTCTTTCTCTGGCGGTTTGATCCACGGTCTCCTGACTAAGAATACTCAGGCTGAGGCTTTGGAGTTTGCAGTAGCTGCTTCTGCTTTGAAGCACACTATCCCTGGCGACTTCAACCAGGTTTCTGTTGACGAGGTAGAGAGTCTTGCTGGTGGTAACGCTAATGGTCGCGTTCAGCGATAATTTAAGTGAAGAGTGTAGAATTCATTTGCGCTCTTCCTATTTAACATTTAACATTTAATATTTAAATAAAAAATGGCAAAGTTTAGCAAAATGCAGGTCATGGCAGCCATGAAAGAGACTGGTATGGTTCCTGTATTCTTCAATAAGGATATTGAAATTTGCAAGAACGTCATCAAGGCTTGTTATGAGGGTGGCGTACGTGTATTCGAGTTTACTAACCGCGGTGATTTCGCTCACGAAATTTTCGGCGAGTTGGTAAAGTGGGCTGACAAGGAGTGCCCAGAGATGATCCTTGGTGCTGGTACAGTCGTTGACGCTGGTACAGCTTCTCTCTATCTCCAGTTGGGTGCCAATTTCATCGTAGGTCCTAACTTCAACCCAGAGATTGCTCCTGTATGCAACCGTCGCCTGGTTCCTTATTCTCCAGGTTGTGGTTCTGTAACTGAGATCAACAATGCTCAGGCTGCAGGTTGCGATGTAACTAAGGTATTCCCTGCAGGTAACGTAGGTGGTCCTTCATTCGTTAAGAATGTAATGGCACCTTTGCGCTGGAGCAATATCATGGTTACAGGAGCTGTAGAGCCAACTGAAGAGAACTTGACTCCTTGGATCAAGGCTGGTGTTCTCTGTGTAGGTATGGGTTCTAAACTCTTCCCTAAGGAGACTGTAGCTGCTGGCGACTGGGCTGCAGTTACTGCTAAGTGTAAAGAGGCTCTTGGCTATATAGCCAAGGCTCGTGGTTAATTGAGAATTAAATGGCTTAATGGCCAAAATTAATATCACGCAAAAGTTCAGCGCCTTCATCGTGATGATGTTGGCGCTGTTTTTCTATTCAGCTTGTGGTCCTTCTCATAAGCAGGAGGTGGATCGGTTGAATACACTTTCATACGCCTATCACTACCGTGATCTTGATTCTTCTAAGATGTTGGCACAGAGAGCTTTAGCTCTTTCTGATGACTATAGTGCCGGATATGCTGAGGCTTGCAATAACTTAGCATTTGTAGAGATGGCAAAGATGAATTACAAGGAGGCTCGCCGATGGCTCGGTCTTGTGGAAGAAAAGAGCAACAACCAACTGGAGCTTCTCATTGCTGATGTGCAGATGATGCGCATCTGTCAGCGGGAATCTCACAACAAAGATTTTTATTCCTATCGCGAGAAAGCGATGGTGCGCTTGCGTCGCTTGGGCGAGGAGGCTTCCAATCTGCCACCCCGTGAGCGCCGACGTGCCACCTATGCTCATAGCGAATTTGATATCGTTGATGCCACCTATTGTTATTATGTCGGTCTGGAAGAACCGATGCTGAAGGCTTTGAACGATATTGATGCGGATGCACTTGAAGCAGATACTGCCCAGTATCTCAACTATCTATATAATATCGGTTCGGGTGGTGCGATCACCAATGGAACGTCTGAACAGATAGCACAGACGGAATTTGACTATCTGATACAATGCTATATGTTGGCTTCAGCCGGACGAGTTGTCATGCCCGATGGTACGATGGCCGGCGGTTATCCTTACTGGCAGGCTAATGCCCTTCAGGCTATCAGTGAACATCTGCAGAAAGCCAAGATGCGGGATTTTCTCATCCGGAACAATTTGCCGGCTATCCAGTATCTGAATGTAGAACAGATGCCAGATACGCTCTTGGCTGGTAATTTAGCTCAGCGTGCGCTGAACCTTTTCATCTCTTATGGTGATACCTACCAGATAGCGGGTGGTTACCGTACGCTGTCTGAATGTTACTTCGCTATAGAGGATTATAATTCTGCAGGCGACTGTCTTGTTCGGGCCTTGCAGGTGAGCAAGAATATCAAGTCGGCTCCCGATCTGGTGGCTTCTATCCGTGAACGACTTTGTTTGGTATATTCTGCGCTCGACAATAAACAGCAGAGTGACTACAACCGCAATATCTATCTTGACTTGCAGGAGCGAACCCGTCAGGACAGGCAGTTGGAAGCTCGCGCCACCTTGCTTGATGATAATGCTCTGCAGCTCAATCTCATGATAGCAGCGGTACTTGTCATGATATTGCTCGTGGTCATCCTCCTGTATCTCTTCGACCGTATGCGAAGAAGAAAGATACAGTCTAAACCGCTGTCATCCCTGCTTGAACCATTAGAGCAGTGGAAACAACGTAATGCTCAGTATATTAATGATATAAATGAAAGAAAAGAAGAATTGGATGAAGAGATATCCATCGCCCGTTTGCATCTCGCTGATAATAAGAAACGCAATCTGGAACAGCGTGCTAAGGTCTCTTTAGTGAATAGCATCACACCTTTTATAGATCGCATGATTCATGAGGTGGATAAGTTGGCAGAGGATGATGAAAGTACCCCGGATGAGGTAAAACAGGAACGGTATGAGTATATCTCAGAACTGACGGATAAGATCAACCAGTATAACACCATCCTGACCAACTGGATTCAGATGCGACAGGGAACTTTGAATCTCCGTATCGTCTCTTTCCCTCTCCAACCGCTTTTCGATATTGTGGCAAAGGGCAAGATGAGTTTCCAGATGAAGAAGATAAAACTCGATGTGCAGCCAACTACAGCTAAGGTGAAGGCAGACCGCACCCTGACGCTCTTTATGATCAATACGATAGCCGATAATGCACGCAAGTTTACTCCTGCTGGAGGTAAGGTTACTGTTTCTGCAGAGGAACATGATAAATACGTAGAAATTGTCATCGCTGATACCGGTAAGGGAATGGATGAGGAACAATTGGCTCATGTCTTCGACCGTACCTATACGGGTGGTCATGGTTTCGGTCTCCTCAACTGCAAGGGTATCATCGAGAAATATAAGAAGGTGAGCAGTATCTTCAATATTTGTCGTATTGAGGCAGAGAGCGAAGTGGGTAAGGGTAGTGTGTTCCGTTTCCGACTGCCTAAGGGAATCGGACGGATCATCGTTGGTGTCATCCTTTTGTTGGCATCATCCGTGTCGTCTTTTGCATCCCAGATACATCAGCATACCCTGGCTACCGGAAAGGTTTCCCGAGAACTCACTTTGGCTGAAGCCTTTGCCGACAGTGCTTATTATAGCAATATCAATGGTACATACCAGCGTACCTTGGCATTTGCTGATTCTGCCATCTACTATCTCAATCAGCATTATCTGCGCCAGTATCCTCAGGGTAAAAATCTGATGGTGAGCTGTCCAAAACTCTCTCAAGCTGCCGAACTGAAATGGTTTGCTGATAGTGTGACGACCGACTACAGCATTATTCTCGACATCAGAAATGAGAGTGCGGTGGCTGCACTTGCCTTGCATCAATGGACTTTGTATGATAGAAACAATAAGGTTTATACCAAACTCTTCCGGGAACGGAGTACTGATAATACACTGCCTGAGTATGTCCGCACGATGCAGAGTTCGGAAAACTCCAAGACGGTAGCTGTCATCCTGCTCTTTCTCCTGTTGTTGCAGTTGCCGATAGCCTACTATCTGCTCTATTATCGCCATGTAGTGACCTATCGCTTTGCGGTGGATCGCATCCGTGATATCAATCTTCTGTTGCTCAGCGACCAGTCTATACCGGAGAAGTTGAAGCGCATCAGGGAAATATGGAGTAAGAAGTCCCGGCATACCCGTGCCAATTTCCGTTTGGATGAGGTGGTGCATGAGATTGAGGAAGAACTGAAACGTGGACAGGATTTATCGAATGGCAAAGAGGCAGATAATCAACTGCTGGAAGATGAGTTGAGACGGGTGCGATTTGAGAATGATCGTTTGCACGTATCTAATTCTGTATTAGATAATTGCCTCTCTACGTTGAAGCATGAGACGATGTATTATCCGTCACGCATCCGACAGTTGATAGAGGCATCCCCCGATGATGTAGCTTCTCTGAAAGAATTGGTAGATTACTATAAATCCATCTATCTGATGCTGAGTGCGCAGGCGATGGAACAGGTGGAAACCAATCTGAAGTGTGATGCTGCGCTGAAGGATTATCTCTTCCGACTGATACAGGAAACCGTGAAGGATCTTGCCAAGGCGCATGGTATTGCCATCACGCAAGTGAAACAGGAAATCAAAACTGTGCATACGGCTTATGCCACCTGCCAGTTTGTCTTCTCAGGATTGAGATACGACGATTCCTTGCATCATCTCCTTTTCACTCCGCTGACCGTGGATATGAGATTCCTGGTTTGCCGCCAGATAGTGAGGGAGATGGGAGAAACGACCAATCTTCGTGGCTGCGGTATCCAGGCAAAGCCTTCTGATGATGGATTCCTGGTCATTGTGGTGGTGCTGCCGGGGATGTTAGTATAGAATCAAAGATAGTTAAAACATAAATTCAACATAGGCTAAAATAAATGATGATGGACAATTTTAAAGTAATCATAGTAGAGGATGTACCTTTGGAACTGAAAGGTACGGAAGGAATTTTCAAAAACGATATACCTGAAGCTGAGATTATCGGAACAGCTGACAGTGAGGTGAGCTATTGGAAACTCATCAAACAGCAGTTGCCTGACCTCGTGCTTCTCGATCTTGGCTTGGGCGGTTCCACTACGGTGGGTGTAGAAATCTGCCGCTATACCAAGGAACAGTATCCTAACGTAAAGGTATTGATCTTCACGGGAGAAATCCTGAATGAGAAGCTCTGGGTAGATGTTCTTGATGCAGGTTGCGATGGTATTATCCTGAAGAGTGGGGAACTCCTGACCCGTGGCGATGTGGCTTCCTGCATGAGTGGTAAGAAGATGGTTTTCAATCAGCCGATTCTGCAGAAGATCGTAGAACGTTTCAAGAAAAGTGTCAATAGTCAGTTGATGCGCCAGGAGGCTTTGGTAAATTATGAGATTGACGAATATGACGAGCGCTTCCTTCGCCATCTCGCCCTCGGTTATACCAAGGAGCAGATTACCAATTTGCGAGGTATGCCTTTCGGTGTGAAGAGTTTGGAAAAGCGACAGAACGAACTGGTACAGAAACTCTTCCCTGATGGCAACAATGGTATGGGCATCAATGCTACCCGTCTGGTGGTAAGAGCCTGCGAACTTCGCATCTTAGATATCGACAATCTCGAAGCTGATCCAGAATAAGCTGCGGCATCAAGAAAGATATAGAATAGGAGTTAATCAGGAAAAGAATAGAGAGAACGATGAAGAAAATGAAGGTGTTTTCGTATTTGGCTTTAGGTTTGGGCGTGGCTCAAATCCTGCTGATGCTGACTTCGTGGCTGTTGACGGCTGCGATGCCGGAGGACTATAACCGTTCGCTTTTGAGTTCTGAGGGCATCCGCTGGTTCTTCGGTCAGTTCCAGGATCATTTAGCTTCGCCCGTATTAGTGTGGCTGGTGTTGGGTGGTATCGCCTATGGAGCTTTCTGTAGAAGTGGTATTGTTCATTATAAGCCAGATGAATATCGTCAGCGCTTTGCGATGGGCGTGGCAAGTTTTGAGTTAGGGGTATTTGTGATTATCATGTTGGCACTCACCCTGCTGCCTCATGCCATCCTTCTGAATGTGATGGGCGGTCTCTTTCCAAGCAGTTTTACGCAGAGCATCATACCTTATACAGCCTTTGCCGTAACTGTAGTCTGTTGTAGTTTTGGTGTTATCAGTGATAATCTGAAGGGGGTAGAGGATATTTTCCGCAGTATGTCGTATGGTATTTCTAAGGTTTCTCCTCTCATCGTGCTCTATGTATTCGCCGCCCAGTTGTTCTATTCAGTTCTGTATCTGATATAAGAACAGTTTCTTGAACGAATCATCATACGTGTTTTTATTATCTTGAAAGAAACGTTTGATTAATATAAAAAAATGAGGCTTCCCGTATTTTCCGTTGCAGGAGAAAGGGGAAGCCTCTGTAAATAACTCTCTATTGGTCCTTTTACCTATGTTGAACCTATTGAACTTTCATCTTTTACTATACTTAATTATTCAGCATGGTAAATGTTACGCATATAAATGGTCTGTTCTTTAACTTATTATCAGCGTATTGTATAACTCTCTTTTGTTTTTACTTGAATTTTATAACTCTTTTGTTTTTATATCTTATGAATTAATTTTTTCAAAATTATCTGCGTCCTCCGAAACTGCCGTGAGAACCACCACCATAACTTCTTGTAGGTCCACCTACAGAGCGGTTGCCACCACCGAAGGAGCGAGAACTGTTTCCGAAAGAAGCACCACCGTTTCCTGGATTAGAGCGAGGAGTGAAACTCTTGGATGGGCTGGTAGTATTGCCACTGCCAAAGCTGCGCATCATAGAAGAACCACTACCGAAACTGCCTCCACGATTGCCTCCAAAGAATCCGCCAGGTCTGCTGTTGTTTGATGGATTCTCGCGGGTAACAGTAGTACGGGTACTGCTCTGGCGATTACCAAACTGACGGTTCTGGTTGCCGAAACTGCTGCTCTGGTTGCCGAAACCACCATTATTCTGTGGTCTGTTCACGCTCTGAGGGCGATAGTCATTGTTACGGTTCATATTTCCGAAGCTCTGTCCATTGCCACGACTCATGTTTCCGAAGCTCTGTCCGTTGTTGCGATTTAAGTTTCCATTATTTCGGTTCATGTTTCCGAAACTCTGTCCACGTCCGAAATCTCCTCTATTGAATCCGTCACGCATGCCAACTCTTGGATGACCTTCTGGGCGAGGACCACCGAAATCACGTCCGTGATACCAGCTTCTACCACCATTCATTCTCCAACTGTGTCCTCCACGATAAGAAACGTAGAAGTGAGGGCGACCGAAGTAGAAGTAGTCGCGGTGAGGATATCTGGCGTAGATGCCGAAATGCCAGTAACCAGCGTCCCAGTAGAGAGGGCGATAGAAATATGAGGCATTGATGAATGTACGATATTGCCAGTCCAGGAGGATATAGCTCAAGTCCATATTGCGCTGTCTCCAGTAGATTCCATAGAGATCATCCACGGTATTGACACTCATCAGATAATCGAGGTTGGTTTCGTAAGCAGCCTCATACTGATCGTCTGTGAGGTTCAACTCGTATGCCATTTTATCTGTCAGGAAGAGAGCTTGCTGGCGAGCCTGCTCGTAACTCATTGCAGATGCAGTAGTAAAGGTCATTGTGACCATTGCTACAAGGGCTAATATAAACTTCTTCATAATCATATCTCTTTATAAGTTTGACTTCTTGTTTTATTTCTGCTGCAAAGATACGGCGAAATATCTGGCAGCGGAAAGGTTTTTCCCTAAAGAGGTGGGGGAAATTCCCTAAAGGTCATTATCTTAATGCAATAACTTATCCCTTATATATAATAAAAGGTGAAAAATTCCGTTATAATTAAAACTTTCGAAAGTAATTATAGATGAAATTTAATCAGACTAATAAGAAAAAAGCGTTTGTCTTTAGTGCATTCCTGCTTTTACCTCTCTCTGTTTCTGCCCAGTATCTTTGGCAGGAGGATGTAGTAGAGCCAGGTAAGTTGGACCTGGGCAAGGACATTCATTACAATGTGGAGATGCAGGGTTCTTTCTCCAAGGGTAAGACTCCGCTCTGGCTCAATGCCAATAAGCATGGACTCAGTTCGCTGGAGAAGAATAATGGGTATCTCCGTGGTAGTGTCATCCGTCCGTTGGGTACAGATTCTGCCCGTCGCTGGGGCATCGGATATGGCTTGGATGTGGCAGCACCGATTCATTATACGAGTAATGTGGTGGTTCAGCAGGCTTTTGTGGAAGCTCGCTGGTTGCATGGTGTGCTGAGTATTGGTGCCAAGGAGTATCCGATGGAACTGAAGAATCAGACTTTGAGTAGTGGTAGCCAGACTTTGGGTATCAATGCCCGTCCTGTTCCTCAGGTTCGTCTGGCTTTGCCGGAGTATTGGACCCTTCCTTTTGCCCATCATTGGTTAGCCATCAAGGGACATATTGCCTATGGTAAGATGACCGATGAGAACTGGCAGCACGACTTTACCCAGCGCCAGTCCAAATATGCTGATGGTGTGCTCTATCATAGCAAGGCTGGATATTTGAGGATAGGTAATGAGGGTGCTTTCTTCCCGCTGAGCGTAGAGTTGGGACTGGAAATGGCAGCTGAGTTTGGAGGAACTCCGTATAATTATGTAGATGGGGAGATGAAACCTATTCCTGCAGAGGGTGGTCTGAAAGGTATGTGGCATGCTTTTATACCAGGAGGCTCCGATTCTACGGATGGTGCTTATGGTAATATAGCTGGTAATGTACTGGGAAGTTGGACCTTCCGAATCAATTATGATGCAGATTCATGGAAACTTGGAGTTTATGGTGATCATTTCTTTGAAGATGATAGCCAGATGTTCTTTCTCGACTATGATGGTTATGGTGAAGGTGACGAATGGCTTGTGGAAAAGAAACACAAGTACTATCGTTATAAACTCAAGGATTTCATGCTTGGCGCAGAGTTAAACCTGAAGTATGGAACTTGGTTACGCAATATTGTCTTCGAGTATATTTATACCAAATATCAGAGTGGTCCGATTTATCACGACCATACCACAGAGATTTCTGACCATTTAGGAGGTATTGATGATTATTATAATCATGGTACTTATCCGGGGTGGCAACATTGGGGACAGGTGATTGGTAATCCGCTTTACCGTTCTCCTCTGTATAATGAGGATGGACAGTTATACATAGAAAATAATCGCTTTGTGGCTTATCACCTGGGTTTTGATGGTCAACCATCTGAGCGTTTGGGTTATCGAGTGCTTGCCACTTACCAAAAAGGATGGGGAACGTACGATATGCCGTTCAACAAGATGCATCATAATGTGAGTTTCTTGGTTGAGGGTGCATATCACTTTAACCATGATTGGAAGGTAAAAGGTGCTTATGGTATGGATTTTGGAAGCAACCAGATGTTGGGTCATAATGCAGGTTTCCAACTCACTGTCAGCAAATCTGGTATTTTTAAACTTTAATCGAATTAAATGAATATGTTTATGAAAAGATATAGAGTCCTTCATATTGCTTTTGTGGCTCTCATCGGTACATTTGTGATGGTTTTCTCTTCTTGCGAAATGGAAACCAGCAAAAATGGTGATTTGGATGGGTACTGGCATTTGGAAAGCATCGATACGTTGGAGAATGGCAAGATTTGTGATTTCTCTACTCGCAAGGTGTTCTGGGGAATAGAGTATAAATTGATTCTCATTAAGGATTTGGAAGTAGGACCTTTTGATGGTTTTTATATGAGATTCAATCAGACTGGCGATAGTTTGTTGATTCCTAAGGCTTATCGCAAGAATCAGAATTATCATGAGGGTGATGATGATGCTCCTATCTCGGCTGATGATATGGAAGATTTGCGCAAATACGGAATCAACAATCTTCCTGAAGGTTTTGCTAAGGAAGCACTCAGCGGTAGCAAGATGATTCTTCGTTCGAAGACCTTGCGATTGAAATTCAAGAAGTTCTAAACGGATTCTTGTTTTGAAAATATTCAGAAGTCGGATTGATGTCAATGTCAGTTCGGCTTTTTTGTTGCTTTCTGAAAGTGTTATTTGCTTTTCCATTTTTTTTTCAATTTTTGTTTGTTATACCAAATTCTGCCACTTCAAGTTCTGAAGGACGCTGCAAAGTTACAGTTTCTCCGGCGCTTACTTATCCCTTTTGATGCTTTTCTATCCCTTTCTATCCCTTTTGATGCTTTTCTCTTTTGTATTTGTTTTCCCAAATAAGTCATTTACCATCTGTAATCAAGTCATTTAGGACAGCGAATCAAGTCATTTAGGACCTGTAAACGAGTTATAAAAAGTGATTGAAAGAAAAATGAGGAAAGTTTACTGATTATCAGTTACTTTCCTCATTTTGATTAAAAGAGATGACGACAAACGAAGACGGAAATATGACAAGATTCTAAAAAGTTCTTAACTTTGCAGCGCAAAAAGAAAGACAGTTCATTCAACTAAAGATAATAAGCCCCTCAGGCGCGCCGAAAGGCAGCATACTAGAGGGGCGTTACTTATTTTAGGCAGTAACGAAATCCATAGGGATACGTTGCTGCCTAAATTTTATCATAGGTTCTAATTTTAAATATTCTTGTTTATAAAATCCTGCCATCTATTTTTGCCAATCCTTTCCATTAAAGCCTC
>ULRP01085633.1_pt1 | contig 48610 bp, 50 predicted proteins | sample 1955521 | NCBI WGS metagenome assembly ULRP01 (sample SAMEA4835685, study PRJEB28245) | human gut metagenome | biome: gut microbiome; material: fecal sample | place: Denmark | collected 2008
AAACCCGTTTCCGTCATGATCAAAATAAACGCCGTTATCAACGGATATTGTTTCTACGCCGTCTCCGTCTAAATCTATCGCTAACGGCGAACGAATTTCTTCTATTGATTTCTTATTTCCTGATAATTCATCTTTTATCCTTGACATGATGCCTTTGCCGCTTCCTCCGGGAACAGGTTTCCAGCCTCTTTTCGGAGGATCATCATCGCCATTATTATCATCCGGTGTACTCGCCGGACCTTGCCCGACAATATATATACCCTTTCCTCCGTCTGAACCGGGGGGCGGCGTCGGTTTTATTTTTTTCATTCTGCTTTGATGTTCATTCTTTACAGAACTTACCAAAAACAAACCCTCCCCAAAAAAGGGAAGGGTTTATTTTGGTAGGTCCAGAGGGACTTGAACCCCCGACCAAGGCGTTATGAGCGCCCCGCTCTAACCAACTGAGCTATGGACCCACTTGTTAAGATATCAATCTTTTAACTTTTTTCAACATAAAAAAGAATTTGATTTAAGGGACACATTCTTGCTCTGCGCTGCAGTTTGATAAAGCAGAGCAGGGCACACTGAAATTTTTATTTGATGCAAAAGTCTGTTGATATAAAAAAAAGAACCCGTAAAAAAGGGTTCTTTTTTGATTTTTAACCGTTATCCAAAAACGACCGCAGCTTTCTTGACCGGCTGGGGTGTTTTAATTTACGCAGCGCCTTAGCTTCGATCTGCCGGATACGTTCGCGGGTAACCGAAAACTGCTGGCCGACTTCTTCCAAAGTGTGATCCGTATTCATGCCGATTCCGAAACGCATTCTTAAAACGCGTTCTTCGCGCGGCGTCAGGCTGGACAAAACCGCCGTGCAGGTCGCACGCAAATTTGTCTGAATTGCTGCGTCCAACGGCTGAACGACGTTTCTGTCTTCGATAAAGTCGCCCAAATGGCTGTCTTCTTCATCACCGACGGGCGTTTCCAGAGAAATCGGTTCTTTGGCGATTTTTAAAACTTTGCGCACCTTTTCCAAAGGCATTGTCAGCTTTTCAGCCAATTCTTCCGGCGTCGGTTCCCGCCCGATTTCATGCAGCATCTGACGGCTGGTGCGTACCAGTTTGTTAATCGTTTCAATCATGTGCACCGGTATGCGGATTGTGCGCGCCTGATCGGCAATCGAACGGGTAATCGCCTGACGAATCCACCAGGTTGCATACGTTGAAAATTTGTACCCGCGGCGGTATTCAAATTTATCAACCGCTTTCATCAAGCCGATATTGCCTTCCTGAATTAAATCCAAAAACTGCAAACCGCGGTTTGTGTATTTTTTTGCAATCGAAATCACCAGGCGCAAGTTGGCTTCAATCATTTCCTTTTTTGCGCGGCTGGATTCCTGTTCGCCTTTTTTTACCATGGAACAGATCCGCCGGTATTCAAAAATCGGCATACCGATTTCTTCGGCCATGGAAGAAACGGCGTTTTGAATTTCCGCTATTTCATGAGCATACTTTTCTGTAAATGTTTTCCAGGCTTTGCCTGTTGTTTTCTGAATCCAATTCGAATCAAATTCGGATTTTTTATAAGCTTCCAGAAAATCTTCACGCTTGATGCGGCAGCTGATCGCCATACGCAGCATTTTTCCTTCCAGAGTCATTAAACGTTTATTGTATTCGTTTAATTGATCAACCAGCATTTCAATGCGGGCGGGGTTCAGCTGGACGCCTTCCATCAGCGAAACCAGTTCCTGTTTGATTTTTTCAAATTTCTTTTCGGTCGCGGCGGGAACGGGTTTGGCGGCCCTGATGCAGGCCAGACGCTGATCCTGAACTTTTTTCAGTTTCTGATGCATTGATAAGATCTGATCGAATTGTTCCAGCACCTGCGGCATCAAAGACTGTTCCATCTGTGCCAGAGAAACGGAAGGCGAATCGTCTTCGGCGCCGGCATCTTCATCTTCTTCGTCGCCGGAATCTTCTTCAGAGGTTTCTTCCTCTTCGTCTTCTAATTCCTCATCGTATTCTTCGCCGTCGTCTTCGTCGTCAAGGTCAGAGTTTTCCGCTTCGTCATATTCCTCATCGGATTCTTCTTCGTTGTATTCTTCGTACTCTTCTGCCTCGTCTTTTTCTTCTTCTTCGGCGGCGGCATGAGCGGCGGAACTTTCTTCAGCCATGACGGCGGCCGAAGGCAGCGAAGTGGCCAAAGACAAAGCCGGTGCGTCTTCGTCCGATCCGTATGTAGCGTCCAGATCAATAATGTCGCGCAGCAGCATTTTCCCGGAAATCAAAGCGTTATGCCAGCCGCTTAAAGCTTTGATCGTCAGAGCGCTTTCGCATAAACCGCCGATCATCAGGTCACGTCCGGCTTCGATGCGTTTGGCAATGGCGATTTCGCCTTCGCGGGACAACAATTCGACGGCCCCCATTTCGCGCAGATACATGCGCACGGGATCGTCTGTACGGCTGACTTCGGTTTCGTCAAGTTTAAAACCGTCGTCTTCTTCGTTTTCCGGGTTTTCTTCTTCGGCTTCGTCGTTTTCGATCAGATTGATGCCCATATCGGAAATCATGGCCATCACGTCTTCGATCTGTTCGGACGATTCCTTTTCAGGCGGCAGAGCACCGTTTAATTCGTCAACGGTAATGTATCCGCGACTTTTCCCCTTATTCAACAGCTTTTTAAGAGAAGCGCTGAGAGAATCCAACAAAGCGTCTTCTGTATTGTCTGTCGGATTGATTTCTTCATCGGCACTGGAAGTAGTCATATAAAATAGCCTTTACCTCTGTTGCGAAAGAACGCACGCAAAACACCCCCGGAAATACTCCGGTCAATTCTGCACTTTTTATGTTTTTGCCAAAGATTTGTCAACAAATAAATAAGAAGGAGAGGCTGTTTATGCAAGATCCTTTTCTTCTTTCAGCAGATTTTGATATTTTTCCCATAACAGACGGGCTTCGTCTTCGTCGGCGCCGGCGATTTTTTCGGCTAAAGCCTGCAGTTCGGAACGCAGCGCTTTTTTGCGCATGCCGGTCAGCAAAAGGGCAATGCCTTCGCGCGCTTCCTGCGGCAGAGGATTCTTTCTGTTCAGCATTTCCAGTTCGGCCGATAAAAGGTCATAAACGCCGGCCCGCGCGGTTGAGTGCAGATGTTCCTTTAACCGGTCGGCGGTTATGTCCGGATCGGCGGCCAGAGATTCCACGATTCCGGTCAAAATATCGTTTTGCTGCGGCACGGCCGTTTTCCATTCGGCCAGATCTTCCAGAAAATCGGCGGCGACGTCGGGGTAAAGCAGCAGATAAGCCAGCAGCATGCGCGTTTCATCGCGGTCCGGCAGCAGGGAAGGGTGGCTGACCGGCGATGCGGCGGCGCGTTTTGAATACGGCGCGCGCTGCGGAAAAGAACCGTCAGCTTTGGTTTTATAAGGGGACGTGATTTCCCATAAGGCGGCTTTGAATTCCTGTCGGTAAAAGTTTTTAACGGCGGGGTCCTGGATTTTTTCCAGACATTCTTCAATATCTTTGCCCAGCCCGGCCTTACGTTCCGGCGTGTCCAGAGACCGGTTCGCCAACAGCATCTGCCACAGTTGTTTGAACAAAGGCCTGTATTGCGTCTGCAAAAAATTTTCAAACGAGGATTTCCCGTGCTCTTTGATATATTCGTCCGGATCCAGATCGTCGGGCAGAGTAATGAAACGAAGAGAATATCCCGGCTTTAATAAGGGCAGAACTCTGTCCGCGGCCCGCGAAGCCGCCCGCTGTCCCGCGCCGTCGCCGTCAAAACAACATAAAGGTTCGGGGGCATACCGCCATAACAACTGAATTTGGCGTTCCGTCATCGCCGTGCCCAAAGGCGCGACCGCCCGCGTTATTCCCGCCGCGGCCATGGCAATTACGTCCATGTAACCTTCGACGACGATGATTTCCTGCATTTTCCGTGCCTGTTCGCCGGACAAATGCAAAGCGTACAGATTATCGCCTTTGGAAAAAACGGGTGTGTCGGGCGAATTCAGATATTTCGGTTCGCCGTCGTCCAGAACCCGGCCGCCGAACGCAATGATTTTTCCGCGTCTGTCCGCAATCGGAAACATGACTCGGTTTCTGAAGTAATCATACGGAGATTCGCCGTTGTCGGGCCGAATCAGCAGACCGGCTTCAATTAAAACGTTTTCGTCAAATCCTCCGCGGGCCAAATGCGCTTTCAACGCGTTTCCGGGCGGTGAAAAACCCAGTCGGAACCGTTTGATGATTTCTTCGCTTAATCCTCGGCGCTGCAGGTAATACAGTCCCGGCCGTCCGGCGGGCTTTTGCAGTTGTTCTTCATAAAAACTGCAGGCTGCCTCCAGCGCTTCGGTCAGGCCGGTTTTTCTGCGTTCGCGTTCGTAATCCTGCGGCGAAGACTGCGGCATTTCCATGCCGGCCTGACGCGCCAGATATTCAAGTGATTCGAGAAACGTCATGCCCTGAGTTTTTTGGATAAAGTCAAATACGTTTCCGTGCGCGCCGCACCCGAAACAATGATAATAATCTCTTACGTCGCTGACGGAAAACGAAGCGGTTTTTTCATGATGAAACGGGCAGCACCCCCAATATTCGCTGCCGCGCCGTTTCAGCTTGACGCTTTGGCCGACGACGCTGACGATCGACGTGCGGCTGCGGACTTCCTGAATAAAGGACGGGGGGACAATCGGCATGTCGTTTTTATTTCGCGGCCAGAATTGTTTTGACGATTACCGAAGCCTGGCCGAAATCCATTTGTCCGGCAAAACGTTCGCGCAAAGCTGCCATGACTTTACCCATATCTTTTAATCCGGCGGCGCCGGTTGTTTTAATGACGTCTTCCACGGCGGCTTTTGTCTGCGCCTCGTCCATCTGCTTGGGCAGGAAAGACTGAATAATGTCGATTTCGCTTTGTTCGCTGTCAACCAGATCCTGCCTGCCGCCTTTGGCATACAGGGCAACGCTGTCTTTGCGTTGTTTGATCATGGACTGCAGCAGCTGCAGAATGTCGTCGTTGGTAATAACGCCGTCTTTGCTGGTACCGCGCGAAGCGATGTCGCGGTCTTTGATCGCCGCCAAAATCAGGCGGATCGTTGAAATTTTATGTGTGTCTTTTTCCATCATCGCCGTTTTCAAAGCGGCCTTTAACTGTTCGCGCAGCATGAAAATACTCCTTAAGTCTAACGTCCAACGGATTAAATCTTCTGCCATAAAACACCGTTTTTTCTTTTTTGGCAAGCTGATGTTTTTGATAACGCTTGAAGAAAAAAAACAAGCCCTGTATGATAACAATCGCGATGAAAAAGCTTTTTCGGCTAAGTGGCTGAAAGAGTTGTTTTTTTGTTGTTTTTAAAAAGGAATTGACCAAATGCAAAAAGTGCCTATGACGAAAAAAGGGGCTGAACGCCTGCAAAAAGAATTAAAAAATTTAAAGGTTGTCGAGCGTCCGGCGATTATTGCGGCGATTGCGGAAGCGCGGGCGCACGGTGATTTGTCTGAAAACGCGGAATATCATGCCGCTCGCGAAAAACAGAGTTTTATCGAAGGGCGCATTCAGGAACTGGAATACGCGGTTTCCTGCGCCGAAGTCATTGATACCGCCGCGCTGAAGGGTGACAAAGTCGTTTTCGGAGCCACTGTTTTGCTGATGGACGAAGATACCGAAGTCGAACAAACTTATCAGATTGTCGGCCAGTACGAAGCCGATCTGGAACACGGCCTGATTTCCATTCAGTCGCCGCTGGCCCGCGCGCTGATCGGCAAATCCGTCGGCGACAGTGTTGAAGTCGCTTCGCCCAAAGGCGGCAAATCCTATGAAATTTTAAATGTGGAATACGTTTAGCCGATGAAGTCAGAAACAAAAGAACTGGTTGCCGGAGCGCTGGCTTTTTTCGTGGCGGTCGCTGTTTTTTATCTGATCGGGGCCGGGTCTGCCGTGCGCGGCGTGTCGGATACGTATACGCTGTCCGCGCGCTTTAATCAGACGGAAGGCCTGATTGCCGGCAGCGACGTCCGTCTGGCCGGAATCAAGGTCGGCCGTGTCGTTTCGCAAAAACTGGACGATTATTACGGCGTTGTGGTAACCTTTTCTTTGCCGAAAGATATTCAGCTGCCCGAAGACAGCGGCGCGGCCGTTCAGTCGTCCGGGCTGATCGGGACAAAATATATCGAACTGCAGCCCGGCGGGGCCGAAGATATGCTGCCGGCAGGCGGGTTTATTGAATTTACGCAGGATTCGCCTAATTTGCAGAGCCTGCTGGACAAAGTTATTTCAATGGCCAGAGCCGATCGGCAGAAACATAAAGGTCAATAAGTTGACAGAGGTTTAAAAATGAAAAAAAGCCCGATTGAAACAGTGTTAGGGATTCTGGTTATTTTGGTGGCGGTTTTTTTTGTTCATTTCGCCGCGAACAAAATTGACGCGCGCCCGCAGCAGGGATATGAATTAACCGCGGTGTTTACCCGGTCCGGCGGATTGGAAAGCGGCAACGATATCCGCATCAGCGGAATCAAGGTCGGTTCCGTCGTCGGATTGGATTTAACGCCTGATTATACGGCCGAAGTGACGATGAATATCCGCGAAGGCGTCCGTCTGCCGGCCGATACGACCGCCGTCGTGACGACGGACGGTTTAATGGGCGGCACGTTTGTTCAGCTGGAACCCGGAAAATCAAAGGAAATTTTAAAAGGCGGTGACAGGATCGCCAAAACAAAGGATTTCCGTTCACTGGAAGACATGGTCGGCGAAGTCATTTTTTTAGCTACGGGAAAAGAAGATTAAGCGCATGAAAAAAGCATTTCTGACAATCGGATTGGCCGGTCTTTTATCGGTTTCGTTTTCTTCCGTCCGGGCGGAAGACATTTCTTACGGGCAGGTTGTTTTGCGCGGGCTGGACAAGGTAACGGGCCGTTTAAGCACGATGACGGTCAATGTCGGCGAAAAAACGACGTTTGGCGCTTTGGATATTTACGCGCGCGTCTGCTATGCTCACCCGCCCGAAGAAACGCCTGAAAACGCCGCTTTTCTGGAAATTGTCGAAAAAAAGGAAGAAGGACAGCTGAAACTGTTTTCCGGCTGGATGTTTTCTTCATCTCCGGCGTTGTCGGCAATGGATCATGCCGTTTATGATGTCTGGGTGCTGAAATGTCAGGGCGATCAGGTCGCTCCGCCCGCCGCGGAACCGTTGGTTTTGGAAAATCCGATTGCTCTCAGGCCGGTTCAGCCGAAGCTGAAAATTATCTGGGACGAAGAAAAACAGTCGGTCGAAGACGTCATCCCGGCGGCTGAGGAAGAAAAGCCGGCGGATCCAGAAAATACGGACGAAGAAACGGCGGTTGTTTCCGATCCGGACGTTCAGGAAACGGAATCGATTGTTATTCATGTTGAACAGCCGCAGCATCAGGAACAAACGTCGCCGGCCGTTGTTGTCGACGGCGAAGGCGACAAAACGGATATGGAACCGCAGGAATTCAGGTTGATTCCCATTCAGGAACCGGCACAAACCGATGATTTGTCTGCGCCGGCTGCGACAGAAACGCCGGATACGGCGGATATGCCGTCCGCATTGTCCGCGGAAGAAATGTCGGGAACTCTGCCTGCGGAAGAAATACGGGAAGACAACGCCTCGGATTTTTCCGTGCCGGATATTTTAAGTGAAGAGGTTGTTCAGGAAGAAATGCCGGAAGAAAACGGCGGTTTGTTTTCCGAAGAATCGCAGGTTATGGAAAAAGCGATTTTTTCTACTGACGAATATTAGCTTCTGTTGCCTTGCGCGGCCGGCGGGTAGTGGCGCGGCGGGATTAGGCTGTGCCAATAGCAAGAAAATAAAAAACTGATGTCCTTGCGGTCAACACCCCGTACGACCGGTTTGTTCCGCTGACGGAAGGAAATTTCCTTTATGCGGGCGGTACTATTCTCTGCGGCCGAACAGTTTTTCGATATCTTTTAATTTTAACTCAATGTATGTCGGCCGGCCGTGGATACATTGGCCGGAATAGGGAACCGATTCCATTTGGCGCAGCAGCGCATTCATTTCCGATGCGTCCAGTTTGCGTCCCGCGCGCACAGAGCCGTGGCACGCCATTGTCGCGGCGATTTTCTTTATTCGTTCCTTTAAGGCCAGGCTGTCGCCGAATTCAATCAGCGTGTCGGCGATGTCCGCCATTAATGCTTTGGCGTCGGTTTCGCCTAAAACGGCGGGCGTCGCGCGGATTAAAACGGCGTTGTCGCCAAACGGTTCAAACAACAATCCCGTTTTTTCCAATTCTTCTTTTTGTTTAAGAACGGCTTCTTTTTTTTCTGCGTTCAGCTCGATGATTTCCGGCAGCAAAAGGTATTGTGCCGCCGCGTCGCCGGCTTCCATGTTTTGTTTGATTTTTTCATAAGTCAAACGTTCATGCGCCGCATGCTGGTCAACAATGACAATTCCGTCCTGCGTCTGGGAAACAATATATGTTTTGTGCAGCTGTGCCCGCGCCAGCCCCAGCGGCGGAAATTCGTCGCTGTTTGTTATTTCCGTACCGGTGGGATCATCAGGCAGATTTTCGGCGATCGGAGCGGAAAACGCTTCGTTTGCTTTGAATAACGTGCGCGTTTCCTGAAAAGAATAAGACTTGGGCGCCGCGGGACGATAAGAAGAATAAGTCTTTGCCGTGCCGGAATAAACAGGCGCCGCGGGCGATGCCGTCGGCCGGCGCATCGGTAAAAAAGCGGGTTCCGGCAGCGAAACGTCCAGAGCTTCCGCCGCCAAAGTCGAAGAAGTACGGTGTCCGGCGCCCATCAAAGCCTGACGGACGGCCGTAACGATCATACCGCGCACGGCCTGCGCGTTTCTGAAACGGACTTCGGCTTTTGTCGGGTGGACGTTGACGTCAACGTCTTCGGCCGGCAGCTGCAAAAACAAAACCAAAGCAGGAAAACGATCCGCTGCCAGCAGTTCGTGATAGGCCGCTTTGATTGCTCCCAGCAGCACTTTGTCACGCACGGGGCGGCCGTTGACAAAGAAATACTGCGATGCTGACGTGGCTTTGTTCAGTGTGGGCAGGCCGATGAAACCTTTTAAAGCGACGCCGTCGCGCTCAACGTTCAGCGGAACGGCATTTTCAATGAAATCTTCGCCGATAACCTGCGCCACGCGTTTAATTTCTTCTTCGGCGCCGACAGGTTTCAGATCCAGCCGCTGTTTTTTTTCGTCGGACAGCGTGAAGGCGACGGACGGATAAGCCAAAGCCAGTTTTTCAATGATTTCCTGAATATATCCGGTTTCCGTCGGCGTTGATTTTAAAAATTTCAAACGCGCCGGAACGGCATAAAACAAATCGCGGACTTCGATGCGCGTTCCCTGCGGGGCGGCTGCCGGTTCGGGGGCGTGTTTTTCACCGCCTTCGACGAACATTGACCACGCCGTGTCCGCCTGCACCGTTCTGGAAGTCAACGTCATTCGCGCCACTGATGCGATTGAAGGCAGCGCTTCTCCTCTGAATCCCAGAAAACGGATATCAAATAAATCGTCGGAAGGCAGTTTGGACGTTGCGAATCGTTCAACGGCCAGAGTCATTTCTTCAGGCGTCATGCCCTTACCGTTGTCAATAACGGTCAGGGCCGCTTTGCCGCCGTCATTTAAAACGACGTCAATTTTGGTCGCGCCGGCGTCCAAAGCGTTTTCGACCAGCTCCTTTACCGCCGACGCCGGACGTTCCAGCACTTCGCCCGCGGCGATGCGGTTGACCAATGTCGACGGTAAAAGGCGCAGAGTCGTCATCTGATTACACCGTTTGGCGCATGCTTCTGGCTGCGTTGATCAGACCGTTTGTCGATGAATCGTGGCCGGTCGCCGTAGCGGCGCTTTGAATTTCCGGCAGAATTTTCTTTGCCAGCTGTTTGCCCAGTTCAACGCCCCATTGATCGTAGCTGTTGACATTCCAGATTACGCCCTGAACGAAGATTTTGTGTTCGTACATGGCGATCAGGCGTCCCAGCGTTCTGGGCGTGATTTTTTCAACCAAAATGACGTTGGACGGACGATTGCCCGAAAAGATTTTATGATTCAGCAACTTTTGAATTTTTTCTTCATCAACGCCCTGCGCTTCAAATTCGGCGCGGACTTCGGCTGCGGTTTTGCCTTTCATCAGCGCTTCGGCCTGAGCGAATACGTTTGACAGTAAAATCGGGTGATGATCGCCCGTTTCGTTCAAAGAAACCGCCGGAACGATAAAATCGCACGGGATTAAATGCGTTCCCTGATGAATCAGCTGATAAAACGAATGTTGGCCGTTTGTGCCGGGTTCGCCGAACAAAATCGGACCGGTTGTATAGGAGACGGGCTTGCCGTCTTTGGAAACGCCTTTGCCGTTGGATTCCATGTCGGCCTGCTGCAGATAGGCGGGCAAGCGGTGCAGATACTGGTCGTACGGCAGAACGGCATACGCTTCCGCGCCGAAGAAATTATGGTACCATACGCCCAAAACGCCTAAGATGACGGGAATATTTTTTTCCAAAGGCGCGTTGCGGAAATGTTCGTCCATTTCAAATCCGCCGGTCAGCAGTTCGACAAAGTTGTCATAACCGACGGCAATGGCAATCGACAAACCGATCGCCGACCACAGGGAATAACGGCCGCCGACCCAGTCCCAGAATTCAAACATGTTGGCGGGGTCAATGCCGAATTTTTTGACTTCTTCGGTATTGGTGGACAACGCGACAAAGTGCTTTGCCACGGCGTCTTCGCCCAAAGCGGCCACCAACCAGTCACGCGCGGTTTTCGCATTGGTCAGGGTTTCCTGCGTCGTAAAGGTTTTGGACGCCACGATAAACAGAGTCGTTTCGGGATTCAGGTCTTTTAACGTTTCAACGATGTGCGTGCCGTCGACATTGGAAACAAAGTGCGTGTTTAATCCTTTTTTCTGATAATGTTTCAACGCTTCGACAACCATGACGGGGCCCAGATCCGATCCGCCGATGCCGATATTGACAACGTCGGTCATCGCTTTGCCGGTTGCGCCTTTCCACTGGCCGTCGCGCACGGCGGTCGAAAAGGTTTTCATTTTTTCCAAAACCGCTTTGATCTGCGGCATAACGTCTTTGCCGTCAACGTAAACCGGGCGGTCGGAACGGTTGCGCAGAGCCGTATGCAGAACGGCGCGGTTTTCCGTCGTATTGATTTTTTCGCCGGAAAACATGGCGTCGCGCGCTTTTTCCAATCCGGCTTCTTTAGCCAGATCAATCAGCAGCTTCATTGTTTCGCCGTTAATGCGGTTTTTGGAATAGTCCAGCAAAAGGCTGTCTAAAGAAATGGAAAATTCTTCAAACCGGTTCGGATCGGCGGCAAACATGTCGCGCATCGTTTCGCCCCGGATTGCGGCATAATTTTTTTCCAGATCTTTCCAAGCTTTTAAATCAGTTAAAGTCATAACGTTATTCTCCTAAAAAATCACTTTTTCAAAGATTAGCAGGTTTGCCGACAACAACAAAGAACAAACTGTCGGGCAGCAGCAGTCTGCCGGCAGTTTCTTTTGCTTGTTCCAAAGTAACGGCGTTGATCATGTCATTGTATTTTTGCAGATAATCAATGCCCAGATCATGATACTGCATGCCGGTCAGAAAAGACGACATGCCGCCGCTGGACGTAAAAGCCAAAGGAAACGATCCCGTGATATAGGTTTTCGCGTCCTTTAATTCCTGTTCCGTCGGGCCGTTCTGCGCCATTTCCCGCCACTGTTCCTGAATGATTTTGATCGCGTCGGCCAGTTTGGCATTGTCCGATCCGACGGATCCGGTGATCATCGGGCTGGCTTTGCTGACATTTAATGAAGTGCCGATACTGTAGGCCAGTCCTTTTTTTTCGCGGACTTCGTCAAACAGCCGCGCGGCAAAGGATCCGCCGCCGAAACTGTAATTAACCAGCACGGCCGCGTAAAAATCAGGATCGTTGCGGGCAATTCCTTTGTGCCCGAACAGGACGGCGCTTTGCGGAACGTCCATGGATAAAACGTCCGTTCTGTCGGATAATTCCGGCGTAAACGGCGGCACTTCTTTGACACGGGATTTTTTCGGCAGTCCCGCGAACGTTTTTTCCAATAACGGTTTTAATTCTTCCGCGGAAATGTTGCCGGCAACGCCGATAATCATGTTGTCGCGCGCAATTCTGTCGCGAATCAGGCTGCGCAGGTTGGCGCGCGTGATCGCCCGGACGGACTGTTTTGTCGGAATCATATGGCCGTAAGGGTGATCCCCGTACACCAGTTTAGCCCAGCGTTCCCCGGCGACGGCGTTCGGGTTGCCTTTGCGCGCCTCAATCCCGGCGTACATTTGTTCTTTCATGCGGCGGACGGCTTTGCGGTCAAACCGGGGGGAAGTCAAAGCCAAACGAAACAGATCAAAAGCTTCCTCTTTGTTTTTCCGCAAGGTTTCCAAACCGGCGTGCAATGTGTCGGACGTCGCGCCGAATGACAGACCTATTGCCTTTTCCGCCAGAATTTCAGTGAATTTTTCGGCGCTGTAAGGGCCGGACCCTTCGTCCATCAGCGACATCGCCAAAGACGACAGTCCCGTCAACCGTTTCGGATCAGAGGCTTTTCCGCCTTTGAATAAGACGGAAACTGCAATGGCGGGCGTTGATTTTTCTTCAATCAGCCAGGCTTCGATGCCGCTGTCCGTTACGACGCGCTGAACCTGCGGGATATGAAAAGGAACCGGCTTTATTTCCGGCAGAACGGGCTGAGCGGCGGGTTTGTTTTTCGCCGCCGCGCTTTTTTTGACGATAACGCCGCCCGGTTTCGTCTGCGCCGCCAAAGCATGAACGGAAAAAGCAAAACAGCAAAAGAACAATATAATCAGTTTTTTCATGGGGCGTCCTTTGGCATCAGATAGGTGGTCACCGATGTGGCGGACAACATGTCCGCATAAGCTTTTTTAACGTCGGCAAGCGTGACTTTTTCAATATTCGCCGTCCAGTTTTTTAAATCTTCAACCGTCAGCCCCAGCGCGTAAAACCGGCCGACCAGATTGGCGGCTCCTTCAGGATTGTCGTCCAGATACTCGATGTCGGCAACCAGACGTTTTTTGGCTTTGTCCAGTTCTTTTTGCGTAATCGAATCCGGATCCATAAAACGGTCCAGCTCTTTTTCCAGATCGTTCAGAGATTCATTTTCCCGCGCCGTGATGTAAAATCCGAACGTTCCTTTGTCCAAAGCAAAGCCGCCGTAGCTGGTTCCCGCGGATCGGGCCGTTTTTTCCCCGGTAATAAAGTGATTGTACATTTTTCCCAAATGGTAGGCTCCCAGAATTTCGTCCAAGACGGTATAAGCAAAGCTCTGTTCTTTGTTTTCGGACAAATAAGACGGAACGACGTACACGCGCTGCAATGAATACAGCTTGATCTGCGGGTGGCGCATTTCTATTCTGGAACGCACGGGATAAGGCATGGAAAATTGTTTTTTTGCCGCCGCCGTCCGGCTGGGCGGGATTTTTCCGTAATATTTTTCCGCCAGCGGTTTTAATTCGTCAACGGTAATGTCGCCGGCAACAACTAAGATGGCGTTGTCGGGGGCATAATGTGTTTGGTAAAAACGTTTGGCGTCTTCTAATGTCAGCGAAGCCAGTTCTTTTTTTGTGCCGATGACCGGCCGGCTGTAAGGGTGGTCGCTGCCCCATAATAAAATGTTTCTGCGTTCGCCCAGCAGATTGGCGGGACTGTTTTCGATGCGCATCAGCCGTTCTTCTTTGACGACTTCCAACTCGGGATTAAAGTCTTCCTGAGAAAAACGCAGGTTTTTCATGCGGTCTGATTCCAAAAACATGACCAGTTCCAACCGGTCGCGAGCGATGTTTTGGTAATAGGCCGTGTAATCCAGCGATGTAAAAGCGTTTTCAGATCCCCCGTTACGGGCGATAATTTTGGAAAATTCTCCGTTCGGAACGGCGGCGGTTCCTTTGAACATCATGTGTTCCAGAACATGGGCGACGCCGGATTTTCCGGCCGGATCGTCGATACTTCCGGTTTTGTACCATACCATATGGGTAACGACCGGCGCGCGGTGATTTTCAATCACGGCCACCTGCATGCCGTTGTCCAGCGTAAATGTCTGCGTTTCAAAAATCGAAGCGCCGGCGGGGGAAATTTGCAGCAGGATAATAAACAGAGCGATAAGTAAACGCATTATTCCTCCGCCGATACGGTTTCTGCAGTGTCTGAAATTTCAATGACTTCTTCCCGAACGGCCGCTTGATCCTGAGCCGCCGGTGCCGGAGTTTCGGCGGATTCTTTCTTTTCCGTTTGATTTTGTTCCGGCGCAGCCGGTTCGGGCGCCCGCAGCAGATAATCGGGCGGCAAAACCAGCGGATTATTGGTGACAATGCCCCGCGGATCCGGCCCCCGTCCTTTGTCCAAAGAATACCGGTCGGCGCAGCCGGCAAGGCAGATAAGCAAAAACAAGCAAAAAACTTTCATCATTTTTTATCCTCTATTTTTCAAGCGGCAGCGCCATAATGTCGGCGCCGGTCATGACGGGGGCGTATTTGTCGGCGATATTGGCCAAAGCGGTCTGCTGCATCTGCGCGCCGGAAATAACGCGTGTTTCGTCCCAGGACATAACGTCGCGCGACGCCGTTATATCCGCGGCGACCAGACATTTATACCCCAGCAGTCGGGCGTCGTGGGCGCTGGCGGCAATGACGGAAGGTGTTGACATGCCGGTTAAAATCAGGGTGTCTATGCCCTGCGCCTGCAATGTTGTATGCAGACCGGACCCCGAAAAGGCGCTGGAAGCATACTTGACCTGAACAAAATGTTTTTTTCCGGGAATGACGGGCGGGTAAAACTCCGTTCCGGCGCTGTCGGGAGCAAAAACGGGACTGGCCGGGCTTTTGGCCTGATGGCGGACATGAATCGTCATGATTTTATGTTTGTCCGCCCAATTCATTATTTTAACGGCCGGCGCGATTATTTCCTGCGCGCCTTCCACAGGCAGCATGCCCGTGAAATGTTCCGCCTGAAATTCAATTAACAGCAGAGCCGTTTTCTTTGTTTCCAGTCGCGTCGGATCGGGAATGCCGGATAATCTGCGGAAAACGTTAGGCGTTATTGTCATGTTTTTCTTCCTTTTCGGGTTCGGACAGTTTTTCGATCGGAGCAAAGAACAAATTCCAGATTAGAATAATTCCCGCACCGATGCAAATAGCCGAATCGCCGACATTAAACGCCGGCCAATGGTACGTTCCGATATGAAAATCCAAAAAGTCGATTACGGCGCGGAAACGCACGCGGTCAATGACGTTGCCCAGCGCTCCGCCCAAAATCAGGCCGAAACAGTTGATTGTCGCCTGATTTTTTTCCATGCTCATCCAATGCAGGATAACGCCGCAGATCAGCAGCGCAACCGTTACCAGCACCCAGGGCATGGCCGGGTGGTTGGAATGCAGCAGGGAAAAGCTGACGCCTTTGTTCCAGGCCAGGACAAAGTTAAAAAAAGACGTTATTCTGACCGGCGAAGCGTGATCCGCAAAATAAGACAAAACAAAAGCTTTGCTGATCTGATCGGCCAGCAAAACGATCAAGGCGCAAATCAGTCCTTTTTTCATTTCAGAATCCTTTTCACCGTTTGTGTGTCTCTGATAATTTGTTCCTTTAATTCTTCCATTGAATGAAAACGGACTTCGGGCCGGATAAACGTTATCAGCCTGACGCGCAATCGTTTTCCGTACAGGTCCCCGCTGAATCCCAGCAGGTGCGCTTCCAACAAAACGCCTTCGCCGTTGACCGTCGGCCGCGTGCCGATGTTGGCGACGGCCCGGAACGTCCGGCCGTCCAGTTTGACCGTCGCGGCATAAACGCCGATTCGGGGCAAAATGGATTCTTTAGGCTCAATGTTGATTGTGGGAAAGCCGATCTGACGTCCGCGTTTCGCGCCGTGAATGACGTATCCTTCAATCTCGAACGGGTGTTCCATTAAACCGGACGCTTTTTCCACTTCGCCGTCGCGCAGAAAAGACCGGATCCTGGACGAAGAAATAATTTCTCCGTTTTGATCGCGCAGCTTTTGAACCGCCGTTACGGGCAGGGAAGGGTAATGTTCGCGTATATAAGCTATGTCGCCCTGTCTGTTTTTTCCGAATCCGTAATCTTCGCCGACAACGATATGGGCGGCATGCAATCCTTTGATCAATACGTTTTCAATGAAATCGCCGGCGCTCATATCCGCGAAAGCCCGGTTAAAATTAAAAACAAAGAAACCGTCAATCGGCAGCCGGCAGATCGCCCTGACCTTTGAACGGATCGGAGTAATGCGGAACGTCCTGCCGCCGGGACGGAAAAAACCGCTGGGGTGAGGCTCGAACGTCATTAACACGACGGGGCGTTTTTGTTCTTTGGCGATTTTGACGGCCGTTTCGACAACGGCTTTATGCCCTTTGTGAAAACCGTCAAAGTTGCCGATCGCGACGACGGCGTTTTGAAAAGCGGGCGGCACATTTTGCCAGGAATGAAAAAATCTCATTTAAATATTTATCCGGGAATCGTATAATCACTTACTATATTACAATGTCGGGAAAGGTTAAAGATGTCATTTGTTCTGCCTGTCGTTTTAGGGCACAGAGGCGCCAGAGCCGTTAAAACGGAAAATACAATAGAGGCTTTCAGGTACGCTTGTCAATCGGGCGTAAAGTGGGTGGAACTGGACGCGATGCTGTCCGCGGACAAAACCGTCATGGTGTTTCATGACGAAACGCTGGATCGTATGGCGGGCGTCGACGGCCGTCTGGACGAATTCACCGCGGAACGGCTGCGGGCTTTGACGCTGAAGACGGGGGCGAAAATTCCGACGCTGGCCGAAGTACTGGACGTTTTAAACGAGTTCCAAGCCTGCGTGAATATTGAGATCAAGCCGTCGCGTCCCGAACTGGCGCGCGAAACGGCCCGGCAGGTTTGGCAGGTTATCCGGGAAAAAGGATTTGATGATCCGGACAGATTGTTTTTTTCCAGCTTTGCCTGGGACGCGCTGGAAGAAACGCTGGTTTTCGCGCCGCATATCCGCCGCGGCGTTCTGGTCGAAGACATTTCCGGCGACTGGCGCCCCGCGGCAAAAAAAGTATCCGCCTATTCAATCAATTATGACGCGGATCTGCTGACCCCCGAATTAATCAAAGAAATCAAAGACGGCGGGTATCATCTGCTGGCGTATACCGTCAACGATCCCGCTTTGGCGAAACAACTGCGCGCGCAAGGGACGGAAGCCTTTTTCTGCGACGATCCCGTCAATATGATGACAGCTCTGGCTTAGCGCCGCTGGGCGACGACGCACTGATACATGTTGCCGAAAAACGTTTTTTTCGCCCAGATCAGTTTGTCGGTTTTGGGGGCGAAGTCTTCTATTTCATTATACCACAAGCTTTCCGCAAACGGTTCGTACAGCCGGTTGAACATTTTCAACGGATATTTCAGCGGGTGGAAACGTTTGGGCTGCGCGTAATCGACGAAAATCATTTTTCCGGTCGGCTTTAACGCGTTAAAAGCTCTTTTCAAAACGGCTTTTTTGCGAACGTCCGGCAGCTCGTGCAGCAAAAAATATCCGATGACAACGTCGTAGCGCAGATCATTGGGCAGCGTAAAGTCGCGTTCTTTGATGGCCGCGTTCAGCCACGGCGAAATACGCGGCATGACGACTTCGGCATGGGCGGCGGAAATGTCTTCGATATGATATTTGCCTTTGGAATTCATTTTTGACGCGACGTCGCGTTCAAACGTTCCCGAAGCAATTCCCAGCTGCAGCACGTCATCGCCTTCAATAATTTCGTTTGTCACGGTTTTGGTCAGCTTCCCCGTATAAAAAAAAGTCGCCGGACCGGATATCCAGTCGTCGTCAAACATTTTAGACAGCAGAGGGTGAAAATACCGTCTGTCGTAAACTGATTTTAAATATTCGGGAACGGGGTGGTTTTCTTTGGTGTTTTCTTCTCTGATGACGGGCGGTGGCGCCGGGGGCGGCGATACGGCCGTCGTTTTTTCCTGTTCTTCGTTCATGTCTGCCTCAGTCAATTAAACCCAGTTTTTTGCCGGCGATCACCGCGCCCGTGCGGTTGGTGACGTCCAGAGCCTTTAATATCGCCGTGACGTGCAGTTTGACCGTTCCTTCGGACAAATCCAGTTCGCGGGCAATGATTTTGTTGGGCTTGCTTTGCCCCATCAGGCGCAGAACGTCCAGCTGACGGGGGGTCAGCGGGCCTTTGTGTTCGGCGGCGGCTTCTGCTTTGGCGGACAGGTTTAACAGTTCGGAAGGCAGATACAGACCGCCCGATAAAATCAGGTGCAGGGCGCTCAGAATAATTTTGCTGGACGACGTTTTGGGAATAAATCCCGATGCGCCGATGTCAATCGCCTGCAGGACGTTTTCCGGTTCCGTAACCGCCGACAGGATAACGATCGGCGTGTTGGGATAGTGTTCTTTTAACAGGCGCAGCGATTCATGCCAGCTCAGCCCCGGCATGGCCAGATCTGTCAGAATTAAATCATAAGGAACCGAACCGTCGGCTTTTTCCTGTAATTCCCTGTGATCATGGACGGTATCAATCGCGACGTCGTCGTCCAGATCGGCCAAAACCAGCCGCAGCCCGTCTAAAAAAAGTTCATGATCGTCGGCAATCAGAATTTTCAGCATTGGAATCTCCTGTTCATTCAGGCTATAGTGTAGCGGTAAAAAAGATTTAAAAACAGGAAAAAAATGCCGCAGGGAAAAGTTTTTGATTTGGGACGTCAGGGGGACGGGCTGTTAAAGCATGACGGCCGCACTTTTTTTATTGCCGGGGCGCTGCCCGGGGAAACGGTTGAATATGAACTCGACACAGGCGGCCGGGCAAAGCTGGCCGGCGTATCGGGAGCAAGCGCGGACAGGGCGGAACCGGTCTGCCCGTTTTTCGGGGACTGCGGCGGGTGCGCTTTGCAGCATTTAAAGCCGGACGCTTACCGCCGTTTTAAAATGCGTTATTTAAAGGAATTGTTTCCCGCGGATTGGGAACTGCCCGAATTTGATGATCCCGTTTTTGTGGATTTTGAAAGCCGCCGCCGCGTAACGTTTGCCGTTTTATGGAATGGTTCGGCGCGTCGTCTGGGCTTTAATGCCAGACAAAGCGGACGCGTTGTTGAAATCGCCGCCTGCGCCGTTTTGATTCCGGAATTAAAGCGGCTGATCGCGCCGTTAAGGGAATATTTCTGCGATCGGGGACGCTTTTATCCCAAAAAGCCGGGAATCGGCGATGTTTGCGTGCAAATGACGGATACGGGGGCGGATATCTTAATTACGCTGCCGTTTGAGCCGGATTTTGACTGGCGGCAGAGCGCGGCGGACTTCGCGCATAAAAGCGGCGTCGCACGGATATCGTGGCGCGCCGGCGAACGGGCTGAACCGGAACCACTGGTCGTTCTGCATTCGCCGGAAATAAAGTCGGGAGATTTTACTTTAAAACCGCCGCCGGGCGTTTTTCTGCAGCCGAGTATTGAAGGTCAAAACGCTTTGACAGCCGCCGTTCTTGAATATGCCGGAAAGGCTAAACGGATTTACGACCTGTTTTGCGGCGCCGGAACGTTTACTTTGCCTCTTTTGCAAAAGAAAAGAATCATCAAAGGGGCGGATAACGCGCCGCAGGCTCTGGCGGCCTTGCGCGCCGCTTCCGCCGGACGGGTAGAGGTGCAGGAACGCGATTTGTTTAAAATGCCGCTTTATCCTGATGAGCTGGCCGGATTTGACACGGTTGTTTTTGATCCGCCGCGTGCCGGCGCCAAAGCGCAATGTGAACAAATCGCCGCGTCGGACATTTCGCGCGTTATTGCCGTTTCATGCAATCCCGTCAGTTTTGTGCGGGACGCGGAAATCCTGATGAAAGCGGGATTCGGGCTGAAACGTCTGCGCCCCGTTGATCAATTTGTCTTTACGCCGCATTTAGAGTTGGCAGCTTTATTTGAAAAGAAAGAGTAATTTTTATGAAAAAATTTTATTTTGTTTTTTGTTTCCTGCTGTCGGCCGCGGGGTGCGCCAGTCTGCCCGATAAAAATCCGTATACGGACGAAAATACGGTGTATAAAATTGAAGCCGTCAATGTAAAGTTTTCTTCAGTCTGCTCTGTCGGAGATTATGATTCCGAAGACGAAATCCGCCGGCAGTTCAATGAAAACATCAGACAGGCGTTCTGTGCTTCCCTTTCTTGCGCCGCCGCTGAAAATAACGGAGGAATCAATACCGTTGCCGTTACGTTTGATGTTTTTTATCGCCGTGTTTTAATGGGAGAAGCGTTTAACTGTCCGTCCGAAGCTTATGGAAACGGCCTTTTCAAATACGGCGTTAAAGCGGTAAAGAAAGTTAAAAATGAAAACGGTAAAAAAGAACAAGTGACCGTCGCCGCTTTGGCTTCGGACAAAGAAAACTTTATCAGCAAAGGACTGGTCGGCAATTTCATGACGATTTTTCAACAATGGTCGTTTTCCGCCGGCAAAGAAGAAGAACGGCGGGAAATAAAATCCATTTCCGACGTGTTGGTGAAAAAAACGGTTGAAAAACTACGTTAATCGTCTTCTTTTTGGAAATTCTGGCAGGCAAACTGCAAAAAGCTGGCGATCAGATTTTCGTTCCAGACTTTGACGTCGGCGGGAACTTTTAAAACGGCGGGCGTGAAGTTCCAGATATATTTAATATTGGAATCGATTAAAAAATCCGCTGTTTTCTGCGCGCAGGAACGCGGCACGGTCAAAATCGCGATTTCTATGCCCAGCCTCTGCATCAGATTGGGCAGGCGGGAAACATGAAAGATCTGTTTGTTGTTGACGGTCATGTCTACCTTTTGCGGATCGTTGTCAAACAGCGCCAGAATGTTTAATCCGTAATCGTTAAAAGCGCTGTATTTGGCCAGAGCCAGTCCCAGATGGCCCGCGCCGACGATAACGGCGTCTTTCGACATTTTAAAACCGAGAGTGTCTTCAATCGAATCCTTTAATTCGGAAACGCTGTACCCGACGCGGCAGCGTCCGGCATTGTTCAGCAGCTTGAAATCCTTGCGCACCTGAGAATCGTCAATATTCAGCCGGGCGGCGATTTGCGGGCTGGAAATCGTGTCAACGCCGTTTTCGATATATTCCGTCAGAATACTGTGATACAGCGTCAGCCGGCCGAGAACTTTTTCGGGGATTTCTGTTTTCATATCCGTTCCTAAAGTTTAAACACTCTTTAAAAATCAACAGTCTAGGCTGAAAAAATAAAAAAATCCAGCCCGGATTTTATGTATTTGAGATTTTTTTCACTATTTGTTCACCCGATTTATTATTTTGAAACATTAAAAATAATTTCTATGTTTGTTGATTTTTTATCTGCATTAGGCTAGATTTTGCGGGATTAAAATCACTATATTCTAAAGGTGAGGAAAAAATGCCGGAAAACGGAAAAATAACGATTACCGTGTGCATGGGCAGTTCGTGCTTTGCCCGCGGAAATGCCGAAAATCTGTCCTTTATCGAAAATTTTGTTAAAGAAAAAGGATTAGATGCTAAAATTGATCTGTGCGGATCGCGCTGTGAAAACAAATGCGCGACGGGGCCGCACGTAAAAATCAACGGTACGATGTATTCCGGCGTTACTCCAGAAATGCTCAAGGCCGTTTTAAGCAAAGCTGCGGAGGAATAACCCATGGACAGCTCCAGCCCGGTTTACACGTTGGAAAACGAATGTCACGATTGTTATAAATGCGTGCGTCAGTGCAGTGTAAAGGCAATCCGCGTAAAAAATGGGCACGCTTCCGTTATCCCGAACAAATGTATTGCCTGCGGGCATTGCGTTGAAATCTGTCCGTCGCGGGCAAAACGCGTGCGCGACGATGTTAACAAAGCGCGCAGCCTGCTTGCGTCGGGCAGGGACGTATATGTGTCTTTGGCGCCCAGCTGGGCGGGGCTGTTGGACTGTACGAAACAGGAAATCATTTCCGCTTTGAAACAGCTGGGGTTCAAAGGCGTGTCCGAAACGGCTCTGGGCGCGCAGGAAGTTTCAATCGAAACGACGAAAATCATTTCGCGGTCGGATCAAAAACTGTTTATTTCGACGGCATGTCCGGCAATCGTTGATTATATCCGTTATTATCTGCCGGAATACACGCCGTATTTAACGCCGATCGCGTCTCCGGCGCTGACGCACGCAAAGCTGTTGAGAAAACATTTCGGCGATGAAATCGGCGTTGTTTTCATAGGTCCCTGCATCGCCAAGAAAAACGAAGCCGATCGCCGCCCTGATTTGATCGATGTGTCTTTGACGTTTAAGGAACTGGCCGCCTGGCTGGACGAGGCGCGTATTGTTTTAAAGTCGCCGGCGGACGAAACGGAGGCCTTTGTTCCGTATGAAGCCGACGAAGGCGCTTTATACCCGGTTGAAGGCGGCATGAACAAAACGATTGAAATCTGCGGGGCGCCCGCGGACGTGCAGCTGATTAACATCAGCCCGGTGCAGCGTTTTAAAACATCGCTGAAAAATTTAGATCCGGCCTCTTTGAACCGTAAAGTATTTATCGAAGCATTGGCTTGCGAAGGCGGCTGTACGGCCGGGCCGGGCGGTAATACGTCCAAAGCCGGCCTGGAAGTCGTTTCCGATATTCTGAATTATTCCCATCTGCGCGATCATGTGCCGGCGCAGCCCGAGGTTGTCGTTGACGAAAAATTTGAACCGGCGCCGATTGAAAAACCGAAATACCCGATTTCTTCGATTGCCGAAGCGCTGGCTTTGATCGGCAAATATTCTCAGGAAGACGAGTTGAATTGCGGCGGGTGCGGGTATAACACCTGCCACGGTCTGGCCAAAGCGCTGCTGGCCGGCGAGGCCGAACCGTCGATGTGTCAGGCTTACATGCGCAAGCTGGCCGCCAGAAAAGCCAGCGCCATGCTGCGATGCATGCCTTCCGCCGTGGTAATCGTCGATGCGGATTTAAATATTGTCGAAACGAACGAAGCTTTTGTGAAGATGTTTGCTCCCGAACTGCTGGATTTGTTCAAACTGGGGGCGGACGGCATTGCCGGCGCGCAGCTGGAAAAAATTTTGCCGTGTACGGGATTGTTTAAAAACACGCTGAAAACAGGATTGGAAACGCATAAGGAACATTATCCGATCGGGGAAAAGCTGTATGATATTTCTCTGTTTGAAATCGACGCGGGAAAATTGGTCGGCGCAATTATCACGGACGTGACAAAGACTCAGCTGCGCCGGGAACAGATTGCCAAAAAAGCGCAGGAAGTCATCGAAAAAAATATTGCCACCGTTCAGAATATCGCCTGTCTGTTGGGAGAACATATGGTGGATACCGAACTGTTGTTAAGCCAGATTGCCGACGGCTATAAGCAGGAGGACGACGAATGATCGGCGATGAAGATTCCCTGTTTATTGATATCGGTTGTTCTCAGCAAAAAAAGTACAATCAGAATACATACGGGGATTTTTTCATATCGAAACGTTATCCCGAAGAACGCCGCCTGATCGCCGTTTTGTCCGACGGACTGGGCAGCGGGATTAAAGCCAATATTCTGGCGAACATGACGGCGACGATGATCTTGAAATTCGTCGCGGCCGAACGCAATTTGATGAAAGCGGCTGAAATCGTCATGAATTCGCTGCCCGTCTGTCAGGTACGCAAGATCAGTTACGCGACTTTTTCCGTGGCGGACTGTTCGGAAAACGGACTGGTCAAAATTGTGGAAGAAGGCAACCCCGAATTTTTGCATATCAGAAACGGCAAAGTTGTTCCGGCGGAAGCCAAAATCATTGTTTCCAAAAAATTTCCGAACCGTTTTATGCGTACTTATACCATTCAGATGGACGCTGAAGACCGCTTGCTGTTTTGTTCAGACGGCGTAACGCAGTCGGGACTGGGCGGACCGCTTTATAAACTGGGCTGGCGGCGCGAAGGCCTGATTGATTTTGTGGAAAAGCGTCTGGCGGCCGTTCCCGATATTTCCTGCCGCCAACTGGCGCAGGAAGTCGTTGTCGAAGCGCAGACAAAAGAACCGGAACGCAAGGCAAAGGACGATATTTCCTGTATGGTTTTGCATTGGCGCCAGCCGCGCAGCCTGTTGGTTTTTACCGGCCCGCCGTATTATGCGGACCGCGATGCGGAATATGCGAATTTATTTATTAACTATCAAGGCAAAAAAGCGATTTGCGGCGGCACGACGGCCAATTTGGTTTCCCGCGAATTAAACCGGCCGATTACGACGGAAATGTTTGCCAAAGGGGCTTTGCCGGCCAATTCTTATATGGAAGGCGTCGATCTGATTACCGAAGGCGTTTTAACGCTGAGCAAGGCCGTGGAATATTTGGAAGACGCGCCCGCGGAAATGCCGGACGACGCGGCGGGCAAGCTGGTGAATTTATTTTTGGATTCCGACTGCATTACGTTTATGGTCGGGGCAAAAGTCAATCAGGCGCATTTTGATCCCGATCTGCCGTTGGAGCTGGAATTGCGCAAAAACGTTGTCAAACGCATGGAAAAAATTTTAACGCAGAAATATCTCAAGCAGGTGTCGCTGCATTTTATTTAACGGAGTGAAACTTATGGAAAACGAAGGAAAAATCAGAATCCGCATTTGTCTGGGAACGACGTGTTTCGTTATGGGGGCGTCAAAGCTGCAGGAGCTGGAACGGCTGATGCCGCCGGAATGGAAAGACAAAGTTGACATATCCGCGCAGACCTGTCTGGGAATGTGCCAGAATCCGGATTCCGGTTTTATGAAAGCGCCGTTTGTGAAAATAAACGACGAAATGATCGGCGGGGCGACCGTTGAAAAAGTTATGGATAAACTCAAAGAACTGATCGTGTAAGAGGGAACAAAAATGCAGACCGAAGTCAATACCGTCCTTTTGCGGCGCGAAGTCATGGTGCGCCTGATCAAGGCCTTTCTGTCGGGTGATTTTCAAAAACAGGCGGACGCTCTGCCGTTTGACATGCGTCCCAAACATGCGGAAGTGCCCTTTCGCTGCTGTATACACAAAGAACGCGCGATTTTAAGGGAACGCGCCATTGCGGCTTTGGGCGGTTCGGTTGAACAAGACGATGATAAAACCCATTTGGGCGAATACGCGCAAAGGGCGCTGGAACGCGAAAAACCGGACGATACGGTTTTGACCGTGATCGATACGGCGTGTCAGGGCTGCGTTCCCAGCCGTATTTACGTTACGGATCTGTGTCAGGGCTGCGTTGCCCGACCGTGCACGACGGCGTGCGCTTTCGGGGCAATTTCGATTAAAAACGGGCGTTCCGTCATTGACGGCGAAAAATGCAAAAGCTGTACAAAATGCATGCAGGTCTGTCCGTACAGCGCGATTGTCAAGATCAAAGTGCCGTGCGAAGACGCCTGTCCCGTCGGCGCGATTACAAAAAACGGATCGGGCCATGCGCAGATTGACGTGTCGCGCTGTTTAAGCTGCGGCGCCTGTATGGCCAGCTGTCCTTTCGGGGCCGTTGCCGAAAAAAGCCAGATGATTGATATTTTGCGCGCCATTAAATCGGATAAAAAAGTCGTTGCCATGATCGCGCCGGCGATTGCGGGGCAGACGCCCGCCAGCATTAATAAGGTTGCTTCCGGCCTGATCAAAGCGGGATTCGACGTCGTGATGGAAGTTGCCGAAGGCGCGGACATTACGGCGAAAAACGAAGCGAAGGATTTTGCCGAAAGAATGGAAAAAGGCGACAAGTTCATGACGACGTCCTGCTGCGCGGCTTATCGGGAAATGGTTAAGAAAATCGTGCCCGAATTAAAACCGTATGTTTCCGATACGGCGACGCCGATGCACTATACGGCGGAACTGGCGAAGAAAAAATATCCCGGTTGCGTAACGGTTTTTATCGGTCCTTGTGTTGCCAAGCGCAGCGAAGGGCTGGGCGACGAATTTGTCGATTACGTTATGAATTTTGAGGAAATGGGCGCTTTGTTCGTGGCCATGTCAATCGAACTGGCGCAGTGCGACGATTATGTTTTTGACGTGGAAACGTCGAAACAGGCCAGAAACTTTGCTTTGACGGGCGGAGTTGCCGAATCGGTCAAAGTTGCCGGCGGCGGCAAGGTTGAAGTCCGTCCGACCTGCGTCAACGGGTTGAACCCGAAGGTTGTCCGTGAAATGATGACTTGGGCGAAAAAGGGCGAATGTCCGCTGGGCAATATTGTTGAAGTTATGGCGTGCGAAGGCGGCTGCGTTGCCGGAGCCGCCTGCCTGAACAATAAAAAGATAGCGGCGCGCGGCGTGGCGGCTTATGCCGATAAAGGTGCGGATATCAAACCGGACGAAGAATAGGCGGTCTGATCGAAAAAGCCCCCGTTTCGGGGGCTTTTTTTTTTTACATAAAAAGGCTGTCTTTTGCCGGATGCAAAAATAGGGCATTATTTCAAAGAATGGTAAAACGGAGGAAGAAATGTATAAAAATATTGAAAAAGCGGCAGTTTTACACTTAAAAGATCTGGTCAATTACCAACCCGGTCAGGTGGTCAGCAAAACGTTGGTTCAAAATGATCTGGTCAGCATGACATTGTTTTCTTTTGATAAAGGCGAAGAAATTTCGACTCATACGGCCGGCGGCGACGCTATGGTCACCGTGCTGGAAGGAACAGGGCGTTTCACGGTCGGGCAGGACGTCTTCGTTTTGCATGAAGGCGATACGCTGATCATGCCCAAAGGTATTCCTCACGCTGTTTTCGGGGAAGAACGTTTTAAAATGCAGCTGACTGTTTCTTTTTAAAATTCCGCCGGCCGTATGAAATCCTGACGCAGAATAAAAAGAACAGATGAAACTGTCTGAAGAATCTGCTACAACAAGGAAAATATTAAAAAAGGATTAACCCGTGCCGTCTTTGTTTGATTCTACAGTAGCTCAGCCTTTGGCAGACAGACTGCGCCCGCAAACGATTGATGAAGTCGTCGGACAGGATCATCTGTTGTCCGCCGACGCGCCGTTGGGGCGCATGCTGATTACGGGAAAGGTTTCTTCTTTTATTTTATGGGGGCCGCCGGGCTGCGGAAAGACGACGATCGCGCGGCTGCTGGCGCATCATACCGATATGGCTTTTGAACCGATCTCCGCTGTTTTTTCGGGCGTGGCCGATCTGCGTAAAATTTTTGAAACGGCTCGCCAGCGCCGGCAGGCGGGCAGAGCGACAATTTTATTTGTTGATGAAATTCACCGCTTTAACCGTTCGCAGCAGGACGGCTTTTTGCCTTATGTCGAAGACGGAACCGTCGTTTTGGTCGGTGCGACGACGGAAAATCCGTCCTTTGAATTAAATGCGGCTCTGCTGTCGCGGTGCAAAGTTTTTGTCTTGAAACGTTTAACGCAGGAAGCTTTGGAAGCTATCATTCTGCGCGCGGAAAAACTGGTCGGCAGAGCTTTGCCCGTAACGCCGGACGCCCGCGAACAATTAAAGGCGATGGCCGACGGCGACGGGCGTTATCTGTCCAATATGCTGGAAGCTTTGTTCGATCTGCCCGACCGGGATCTGGCGTCGGGACCTTTGCCGGCGGAAAAAATGCTGACCGTTGTTGCGCGGCGGCCCGCCGTATATGACAAAGACCGCGAAGGACACTATAACCTGATCAGCGCCGTTCATAAATCTTTGCGCGGTTCGGATCCCGATGCGGGGTTGTACTGGGTGGCGCGCATGATAACGGCGGGCGAAGACCCGAAATATATTTTTCGCCGGCTGACCCGTTTTGCGGTCGAAGACGTCGGTATGGCTGATCCGAACGCGCTGATTCAGGCGGTATCGGCTTGGGACGCTTATGAACGTCTGGGATCGCCGGAAGGCGATCTGGCGCTGGCGCAGCTGGTCGTTTATCTGGCGACGGCGCCGAAATCCGTCGGCGTTTACAAAGCGTGGAGCGCTGCCGTCAGACTGGCTAAGGAAACGGGATCGTTAAATCCGCCGATGAATATTTTGAACGCGCCGACAAAACTGATGAAAGAATTGGGATACAGCGACGGTTATGAATATGATCCCGATACGGCGAACGGATTTTCCGGCGCGAATTATTTTCCGCCCGAAATGGGGCGGCGTAAAATCTATTGTCCGATTGAACGCGGGTTTGAACGCGAAATTGTCAAGCGGATAGCCTATTGGGACAAATTAAGAAAGGAAATAGAAAATGGCAGGCGTTAATCTGGTTACCGTCAGCGCCGACGACGGGGAAGTTCGTCTGGACCGCTGGTTCAAACGCCACTATCCGCAGGTGACACACGGACATTTGGAAAAGCTGCTGCGTACCAAGCAGATCAAAGTTGACGGCAAAAAAGCACTTTCATCGCAGCGTGTGACGCCCGGACAGATAATCCGCGTGCCGCCTTTGCCGGAAAAAGGATCGCCGTTGGGACAGGCGAAAATCCGGCGGGACAGCGTTGTCGTTTCGGATCAAGACGCCGCGTTTGTGCAAAGTTTGGTTTTATACAAAGATAACGATGTTCTTGTCTTGAATAAACCGGCCGGGCTGGCCGTACAGGGCGGGACGGGGATTACGCGCCATCTGGACGGCATGCTGGCCGCGCTGCGTTTTGAAAAAAGCGAAAATCCGCGTCTGGTCCACCGTCTGGATAAGGACACCAGCGGTGTTTTGGTGTTGGCGCGGACGGCCGCGGCCGCGGCAAAGCTGGCAGAAGCTTTTCGTTCCCGGGAAGCAAAAAAGGTTTATTGGGCTTTGGTTTACGGAACCCCGGAAATCAAAGAAGGCAAAATCAGCGCGAAGCTTTTGAAATGTTCCGGAGAACATGGCGGAGAATCCGTGCGTGTTGATGAAAAAAACGGGCAGAGCGCCGTGACGCTGTATCGCGTTGTCGATGAAGTTTATAAAAAGGCGGCTTGGCTGGAATTAATGCCGCTGACGGGACGGACGCACCAGCTGCGGGTGCACAGCGCCTATATGGGACACCCGATCGTCGGGGACGCGAAGTATGCCGGCAAAGAATATCAGGCGGAATATTTGAAATTCGGCCGTGATCTGCATTTGCATGCCCGGGCGCTGCGTATGCCTTTGCCTAACGGTAAAATGCTGGAAGTTTATGCGCCGTTATCCGAAAAAATGGCCGACAGTTTTGATTTTCTGGGTTTTTCTTATAAAAAACCGGAAAATCCGTTTAAAAAATTTCCTTTGATGTAAGGAGAAAATGAATGAAAAAAGTTTTACTTGCAATTTTGGTTTTTGTCGCTTTATGCGCTTTGGTCGGTTTTTGGACATTGCGGGATTTTGATCAGAAACTGCGTTCGGAAGTGATCGCGGTTGTGTCGGAAAAAACGGGGCGTTCTTTGGTTATTAACGGAGAAACCAAAACGCATTTTTCACTTTCTCCCCGCGTTACGATCAACGATATTAAATTTACAAACGCTTCTTGGGCGGAAGAACCGTACATGGCGCAGATTGACAACCTGTCCGTGGAAGCCGAACTGATGCCTTTGTTCAGCCGGCAGGTTAAAATAAAACGCTTTGTTTTAAACGGAGTACGCCTGAATCTGGAGATAGATCAAAACGGCAAAAACAACTGGACGTTTTTAAGCAAAAAGACGCAGCCGGCCGGACAGACGGAAAAAGCCGCTGAGAAAACGGACGGAGAGTCAAAGGAAAAAACATTCGGTTTCGAAGTCAACGATCTGGTTTTGCAAAATGTCAGTACAGTTTTGCTTGACCGGCAGAAAGACGAAACATTCAACGCGTCTTTGAATACGTTAAACATGCAGTCGGGCGAAGACGGCATGACCTTGACGTCCGAATGGACGGTGCAGGGGGAAGCGTTTTCCCTGTCGGCGAAAACGGACGCTTTAACGTCTTTGTTCGGCGGAAAAACGCCTTATCGTTTTACGGCGGAAATCAATAATCCGAAACTGGCCGTTAAAATAGACGGAACGATTGCGCAGCCGTTAAAGGTCAATCAGGTTAACGCGTCCCTCAAGGCCGATGTGACGGATATTTCCGTCTTAAGTCCTTTTGTCGGCTGGCAGCTGCCGGCGGTGAAAAATATGGTTTTGACGGCGCAGATTGCCGGGACGCCGAATAATTTATCCGTTCCGGCCTTTGAGGTGTCAATGGGAAACGCCGAATCGTTTTTGGCTAAAGCAGCCGGGAATGTGCGTTCCGTTAAACCTTTGGTCGTGCAGGTTCAGGCCGATGTCGACGCGCCGGATATGAAACGGATTTCCGGATTGCCCGCGCTGCCGGTTTCAAAAATGTCGGTGCGGGCGGAAATTGACAAAGGCGTCGCGTTGGAAAAACTGGCTGTGAAAATCGGCAATTCCGATCTGTCCGGCAGCATTTTGGTTCATACGGATCAGAATCTGGCGGTATATGCCAATGTTCATTCCGGGCAGCTGGATTTGTCCGAATTGCTGGGAGTGGCGCCGGTTCGTCCGAAACAACTGTCCGATTCAAAAAAACAATCTTCTCCTCAAACAGAAAATCCGCGTGTTTTTTCAGAAAAACCGCTGCCGTTCGGCCGGCTGAAAGCCGCCGATATTAATGTTACGGCCGGTATTGATAAGCTGATCGCCGCAGACAAAACAAATCTGGGGAAAGTTGCCGTTACGGCTTTGATGCGGGACGGAAAATTCACTTTATCGAATTTCAGTCTGGCAAATTATGTTTCCGCGCGGGCGGTGCTGGACGCTTCGGGTAAAACGGCGGCCGCGGAAGCTGATGTCAAATTTAATAAAATGCCGTTGGCATTATTTTACGCCAAGAAAGGTCTTGACCGCGGAACATTGACGGGATCGGTTCGTTTAAACAGCCGCGGCGTTTCTCAAAGCGCTCTGGCTGCCGCCTTAAACGGCCGGATTTTCCTGAACATAAAAGACGTTCATATTAATTCGTTTCGTTTAATTGAATTGCCGGCTTTTTTGTCTTTCCTGTCTCCCGCCGATAAAACACAGCCGTTGACGGTTTCATGCGCTGTTGTCAATGTGCCGGTGAAAAACGGCGTTTTGACGTCTGTCAAAAAAATCGGCATGGAAAGCAACCTGTTTGATCTGCAGGTCAACGGCGATATCAATCTGGGAACGGAAAAGATGAATTTGAAAGTTGACGTTTCGCCGCGTTCGGAAGGGATTTTGGAAGCCGTGTTCAATTCCGTTTCCATCGGCGGAACGCTGGCTTTGCCGTCCGTCCGCGTCAATGCGGAAAAAACGTTTGACCGGGCTTTGTCTTTGGGAATGGCGTTTTTTATGGGCGGAAAAGAAGCCGCAAAAGAACTGGTTCGTCAGGAAGCGTTGAAAAACGTTTGTGCGGACGCTTTGGCGGCAGACAAATGACAGACGGGGAACGTTTGAAAAGAACGCGGGAACAAATCGAATTCGCCGCGGCGGATACGGTTTGTTTCTTTGCGCCGTATCCTGCGGCTTTGACAAAACTGCAGCAGGAAAAATGGCAGCCCGTTATTGATAAGATCAATGCGGCCGGCTGCGATTTTCGTCCTTCAACGGGCTTTGAAGTCAGGCCGTTATCGGACAGGACAAAAGCCTTTCTGGAACAAAGGCTGAATGCTTTAAGCGATGAGGCTTTTAACGCTTTTTGCGCCGTGTCGGGCGGGTGTCGGTCCGTTATTTTGGCTTTGCATGTTTTGGACGGTTTTCTGTCGGCGGATCAGGCTTTTGATCTGGCCGTTTTGGAAGAAACGTATCAAAATCGGTTCTGGACGGCGGACGAAGAAGCCGCCGCGGCCAGACAAAACCGCAGACAGGCCGTGATACGGGCTGCCGGTAAATTGAAAGGATAGGTTAAAATGGCTGAAGAAATTGTGCATATTCGGATTCACGGACGTGTTCAGGGTGTTTTTTCCCGCCAGTGGACAATGACCGAAGCCCGCGCGCGCGGCTTGTCCGGTTGGGTGCGTAACCGCGTTGACGGAACGGTCGAAGCCGTTTTTAAAGGCGAAACGGATATTATCGCCGATATGGTGAAAGCATGCAAACGCGGATCTCCGCGCGCTTTTGTGACCAAAGTTGAATATCAGCTGGCGCCCGACGCCGTTATGGAAGAAATCGTTGACGGAACCTTTGACCAGAAAAGGACGGTGTAGAATGGAAATCAGGCACGATGAAAAAAATCATACGTTTGAAACGATGATTGACGGAAAACGGTCGCATTTGGATTATGAAATTCAAAAAGAAGGCGCGCGTGAAAAAATGCTGTTTACGCATACTTTTGCCGCGCCGGAACACCGGGGGAAAGGGGTGGCGGCCGCTTTGACCGAAGCCGGATTGAAGTACGCGCGCGAAAACGGATATGAAATCGTGCCGTTATGTTCGTATGTGGCAGCTTATTTAGAACGCCACCCGCAGGATTGAACGGTCGGCGCGTTTTTTCGGTTGCTTATCCGGCGCAAGTCTGGTATTACCTTTGATAAATGTGCGGCCATGGTGGAATTGGTAGACACGCAAGCTTGAGGTGCTTGTTGCTTAACCGCAGTGGAAGTTCAAGTCTTCTTGGCCGCACCATTTTTCCCTGATTATTATAATTTTTTGATAAAGCAGATAATTCTGTTGGCTTCGGTAAATCCGCTTTTGACGTGAAAGTTAAATCCGTCGATGTTTTGATATTCGCAGTCGCCGGCAAATTCCTGGCAGCCCTTTGCTGCGGCTCATTGTTCGCATTTATTCAACAGTTGTTTGCCGTATCCTTTTTTTCTGTACTTTTCTGCGACAAAGATGCCTTCCAAATATCCGACGGGACTGCTTTGCGCTCCTTCGACATAATCGTGTCGCAGCTGGCATTGGGCAAATCCGGCCGGGCTGTCATTTTCAAATAAAATAAAAAAAAACGGCGTCGTCGGTCTCAAATTCACATTTTAATTCGTCAACCGTATGTGACGGCCATAGCTTGACGGCCAAATCGGCTAACAGGGAAATATCAGTTTTTTTTGCTTCTCGGATCATCTTTTCCAGCTGATTGATTAATATTACGGTGTTTCTATATATCAAAAAAAGGTATCATATCTAAACCGAATTTTACAAAGGAGAATGCCATGCCCGCCGTTTCGTTGATTTATCCGCCCGGACTGTTGTTTCAGCGCGGCGAAGACAGATGCCAGTCGAACATTGATTCTTCCACGGCAACTTCTATGCGCGCCTGTAATGATCTGGGGTATGCGGCGGCGGTTTTAAAGCAAAAAGGTTTTGATGTTTTTTTAAAAGATTATCAGACAGAACACCTGTCTTTGAACGATCTGGCTGCAGATTTGAAAAACAACTGTTGCGATATGTTGATGCTCAGTACGACAAATGCGACTGTTTTTACGGATTTGGAAATTGTAAAACGGCTGAAAGAAATTTTTCCCGCCCTGTGTGTTGTTTTAAAAGGGGCGATTTTTTTTGACCCTGAAGACGGTCTGCTGGCTCAGCTGGATCTGACGGACGTCGATTATCTGATCGGCGGCGAATCCGATTTTATTATCGGCGATTTGGCTGCGGCTCATTTTTATGATCAGGCGAAGCTGCCTTTGATCGGAGGAATCCTGTATAAAAAAGACGGTCGGTGGGTAAAAACGGATTTTACGCGTTGGCACGACGATCTGGACGATCTGCCTTTTCCCGACCGCGCGTTGATGAATAACGCGCTTTACCTGCGTCCGGATACGCAGGAAAAGCAGGCGACGATCGCTACGTCGCGCGGGTGCCCGTCGAATTGTATCTTTTGTCTGACGCCGCATATCTCCGGCAAAAGGTTGCGCTTGCGGTCGCCGGAAAACATTTTTGCCGAAATTCAACAATGTTATGAACAGTTCGGAATCAGGAACTTCTTTTTCAAATCGGACACGTTTACGATCAACAAAGCCTGGACGACGGCTTTGTGCGACCTGATCGTCAATTCGCCTTTACGCGGCAAAATCGAATGGGTCGCCAATTCGCGGGTTAATCCGATTGATCAGGAAACTTTGGTTAAGATGAAACAGGCAGGGTGCTGGCTGGTGGCGTTCGGTTTTGAATCGGGCAGTCCCGAATCTTTGGAAAAAATGAAAAAAGGCGCGACGGTTGAGCAAAATAAAGTCGCTGCCGCAATGGCTAAAAAGGCCGGGTTGAAGGTTTACGGTTTTTACCTGATCGGTTTTCCGTGGGAAGATCGGAAACATTTGGAACAGACGGAAAAGCTGATATTTGACATTGATGCCGATTTTATCGAATTGCATATTGCCACGCCGTTTTACGGGACGGAATTATATGAAATGGCCGGAACGGCCGGGTTGATTGACGAAAGTGTTTTGGGCAAAGATTACTTTAATGCGCCGACGGTCGGAACACGGCATTTGTCGATTGATGAAATTGAACGTTTCCGCAAACGGGTGATTCTGAAATATCATCTGCGGCCGTCGTATATTTTGCGCAAGCTTTGGCAGGCGGCGTTAAAGCCGAGGATATTGAAAAACTATTTTGTTTTTGGACTTAAACTGATTAAAAACACTTTGAAACGGTAATTAAGTTTGATCAGCCGGCCGGGAACAGCTATATGTGCTTTTATTCGACATCTACGGGGTCGGGATAGCGCCAAATCTCATTTTCAAAGTTTTTTAACAGTAGAAAATCACCGTCTCTGCCGACACAACGTTGATCATTAATAATAATCTTTCCCCCGCCGCCCGGAATGTCAATCGCGTAAGTCGGAACGGCATATCCCGACGTATGACCGCGCAGGGCATTGATTAATTCGATTCCTTTAGATACCGGGACGCGAAAATGCATTGATCCCGCAATCGGATCGCATTGAAACAGATAATAGGGGCGAACTCTGACTTTTAATAATTCATGCATCAGTTTTTTTAATGTTTCCGCGTCATCGTTCACGCCTTTTAACAAAACTGTCTGAGACCCGGCCGGAATACCCGCGTCGGCAATGCGTTCGCAAGCTTTGGCCGTTTCAGGCGTCATTTCGTCCGGGTGGGTAAAATGCAGACTGAAAAAAACGGGGTGATACCGGCGTATCACTTTCATCAGCCGGGGCGTAATGCGCATAGGCAGGACCGCAGGCACTTTTGAACCGATACGAATCATTTCAACATGTTTGATTTTACGCAGGGTCAATAACAGGTAATCAAGCGTTTCGTCGTTCATGGTCAGCGGATCGCCGCCGGAAACCAGAACGTCGCGAATTTCCGGGTGTGAACGGATATAGTCAAATGCTTTTTTCCAGTTTTGTATTAATCCGGCTGTTTCGGAACAAGACGCGTGCCGGCCGACCAGTCTGGAACGCGTGCAGTATCGACAATAAGCCGAACAATATTGCGTCGTTAAAAACAGGACTCTGTCCGGATAACGGTGTATCAGGCCGGGGGCGGTCTGACAGGGTTCTTCGCCCAACGGATCGTCTGTTTCGCCGGTACTAAGTATTTTTTCGGCCAATGACGGCAGCATTGTTTTGCGCAGAGGGGAATTGCGCAGTAAAGAAGCATAATACGGCGTAACGGCTGTCGGAAAAGCGTCTGTTTGGCTTAAGGCTTGCGTTTCTGCCGGTGTTAAATCCAAAATACGCGCGATTTGCCCGTATGTCGTCAGCCGATTTGCCAGCTGCCAGCGCCAGTCGTTCCACTGTGTTGCCGAAACATCGGGAAAAAAGCGTTTACGAAATAAACCGGCTTCTGTCATTTTAGTAAAAGTCCTTTCATAAAACGAATTGTTTTAGTACAGTAAAATAAATAGCCCAAAGGAGGGGAAAAATGAAAAAGTTTTTTTTAGCAATTATCTTGTTTTTTAACTTTTTGCCCTTATCCGTTGATGCGGCAACGATTCAAAATCTGGACAATAAACCATATTCGCTGGTTGTAAAACAGGACGACGAAACGTTTCAGGTATTAATTGATTCTAACGGCACAATCAAGGATTTGTGCGCTTTTTGTACCATCGAAGTCGTCGGGTTCAGCCTGCTGGACGTTGAAAATGATCCGTATCTGGTTATCCGCGGCGGGGTATTAAGCATACAGGAACAATAAAACGGCGTTTTGTTAAAAAAAATTGCTGTTTTCCGGCAAATAAAGCCGGATAAGGGTATGTTTTTTAAATAAAAAAATGAAACGGATATGACTTTCGTCATAGAGTGTATGAAATATTGCAGAATTGTTTCAATCGGTTGCCTGCGTTAATCTGAAAGTATGATTAAATACAAGGAGAACTGAAATGAAAAACATGCATTCACAAGAAACCGGCCGTTCCATGGTCGAAATGCTGGGTGTTCTGGCGATCGTCGGCGTTTTGTCGGTCGGCGGTATCGCGGGTTATTCTCAGGCAATGTCAAAATTTAAAGTAACAAAGGCAATGGACCAGGTGCAGACCATCATTACCAATATTCGTACGTTATATGCTTCACAGCGTACGTATTCTTCTTTAACGCCTGTTCAGGCTAAGGCGCTGGGAATTTTGACCGAGGAATCTGTCCAAGGTTCTAAAGGGTTAAATCCATTCGGCGGCGAAATTGCTTTCAACGTAGGAACTAATAATCGTACATTCAAAATTAAATACTCGGGATTGACTCCTGAAGCCTGTGCCAAAATGGCAACGGCCGACTGGGGGGCTGACGAATCTTCAGGTTTGACGTCAATAACAGTCGGAACCGGAGACGCAGCCGGAGCCGGAACAGTACACAAGTGGGCATCAACCGGTGAAACGAAAAATTTATTGCCGGTGACTATTCAGGCCGCAGCCGCTGAGTGTGGAACTAAAACGGATGGTTTCGTTGAGTGGGAATACCGTTAATCAAATTCGGTTAGCAAAAGAAAAACCGGTGAGTTTCTCACCGGTTTTTTTGTGTTCGGAAAGCTCTATGTCGGGCGGCAAGAAACAGGAAAAAATCAAATCTGCAAGGAGGGCAATAGCTACCGTGGCAGTCCCATTGGGACAGACGGTACGAAATGGATCACTTCACTTTGTTCGTGATTTCGCTGATTTTAGGTTATGAGATTTTTATAACATATTGAAAATAAATAAAAAATAGAAACAAGGGACAGAAAAATACTTTCGCCTTTAACTTCTAAATATTTAAAGAAATAAGAACTATGAAGTATTCTCAATTTTCTTTTGAATACTACAAAATCCGTTCAATAGTATCGTTTTTAAGCGATAGGCGGCTTAAACGTTGGAATAGATCGCTTTTAGCAATGTTTCTTTTGTATGATTTGACGCGAAAATCTTATGTTATTCAATATTGACAAGGAATTTTTACAATTTATTTCTTCGTTTCCGATTGGAGTTCAAAATAGTTTTCTTCGATATTTAAATGAAACTGCTCCGGAATTTTATTCCATGCGAACAAATCAACCCGAAATGGCAAAGAGCTCTCATCAAAGGTTTCCCTCAAAGCCGGCAAACGCGGTTCAACGTCGCCGAATACAACCATATCCAAATCGGATTTCGGGGTTGATGTTTTCTTGACACGCGAACCGTAAGCCCAAACCCGCACCCCCGGAATATGCTTTTGCAGAAAATTTCGAATTATCCGTAACTGTTCCGCCGTCAGGTCGATATCTTTGCTTTCGGGCATCAGTTCCACGCTTCTTTATTCATTATTTGATATAATTTTATAGCATCAGAAATAAAACGATTCATAATTTTAAGAGCTTCTTGCTCCTTTTCTCCACTGTAATCATGAGTAGTTCCGATCCGCGCGTCTGCATATTCTATAAATGATTCAACGGGAGCCGGCAGAATATCATTTTCCATAGCCAACCTGAAAACAGGTTTCGGACTGTTCGGGACGTCCGGCAAACCGAGTTCTTCCGTCAAGTACCTTTTTAACACTTTCCACATACAATCATAGCAAACTTCAAATCTTTGAATTACGGATTCTCCGATAGCTTCTTTTGTTATTTCAGGTAATTCCTCATTAATGTGAACAAAGTTGTTGTATTGATTTTCCAGATGTTTTAAGGATTTTTGGAACTTGTCGTATTGAATCATCTTTTTTCCATACAGCATACTTGAAGAGCTTATTCATTATATCCGCTATTCAACATATTGACAATGACCTGTTTCATCGTTTCATTTATCCGTTCAATCGGATCATTTTTGAAATGATAAATTTAGAGTTCTTTTGTAAGAAAACAATTTTTACAAGGTATATATATCTCAAAAATAAACTAAAATAATAATTTGACTGCAGATAAAACCGATGAGACAGATTATGTATCTGTTTATTTTAAACAAGATAGCCCGCTGCGGCAGTCCATTGGGACAGACGGTACGAAATGGATTGCCACGGCTTGCGGAAAAATAATATTTGCTGTAAACAGAGGCAAAAAAATACCGTCCTGACGGGCAGAACGGTGTTTTTTGCGTCTGTTATTTGTTTAACGCAGTGTTTTCGCGGAAACATAAGCGATTGCGGCATGTTCTGCACAGTACGGTTTGTCCGGCAGTGCTTCTTTGCCGCAGAAATGGAAATCTTCGTCCTTCGGATCACCGATGGGCCAGCGGCAGGAAGACGAGGTCAAATCATTGACGGTAAATAATTTTTTCTTTTCCTTTCCCGCCGCTTTTTTTGCCGGAGCCGGCTTTGCTGCTTTCTTCTTTTCAGACGGCTGCTGAGTCGGTGTATTCGTGTCGGCCGTATTTTCATCTTCGCCGCGGCGGATCGGGGAAGGGCGGCTGTTTAATCCCAGACGGTGTGCCTTTCCGACAACGGCGTTTTTGGAAACGCCCAAAGCCTTGCCGATTTCTCCCGTCGTTAACCCTTTATCCCAAAGGTGTTTGAGCTCTTCTACCTGTTCGTCTGTCCACCCCATAGTATTTTCCTCTAATAAATGCCGTAAACGGGCGTTTCTATAAACATCATATCTCTGGTCGCAAAAACCTTTCGGATATTATCACCATAATTTTTTACCGCAAGCAGGTTTTCGCGCGTTGACGTATACATTCCCAAAAAAAGCTGGATACTGTCCCAGGAAACCTGCCGGTCGTGCGGGGATAACACGTCAAAAGACTTCGGCGGTTTTTTTAACCGGCGCCAGGCGGCCAGATTCAGGGCGACGGCCGGACTCATGTTTGCGACTCGGCGCGCTTTGATAATTTTATCAACGGTAATTCCCCAACTTTCCAACGTAAAACCGTTCTTGGCAACGGTTTTTGCAAAACGTTCTTTTTCAGGCAGACGATTGATTTTATCTACCAGCGTCTGCATCGGGTTTAACATTTCTTCCATCAGGTTATTGTCGCTGAGCGACATATCGCGCAAAGCCGTATGAAATTCGTCAAAGCGGTTGTTTCCGAATTCTTTTTCAATTTCCTGAAACGAAGCCAGCGCCGCTTCAACGTCGCCTTCTGTCAAGGCGGACGTCTGCGTGACCTGATCTGCCGGCGTCTGCGGCCGGACTTGTTTTTCCAAAGCGGCCCCCGTTCTGTATTGTTCGGGGGAAAGCATTTTATGCTTTTTCAAAAGGCTTCTGTTGTTAAGTATAAATAAATCGTCAGGTTTGGTATTTTCATCGATTTTGATGATTTTACTGTACCCTTTAAAGGTTGATTTTTCGCGTTCCGGTCTGGCCCAGGCTTCCGGCATTAAATAAATATACAAGTGCGTTGACATGTATTTGCCGTATTTTTTTGCGTATTCTTTCATCTGCGGCGCGATTCGCGTCGGAAATTTTCCTTTGGTTTCCTTTATGCCGGGAATGTTTAAAATCCGGTCGGATACATAGGGCATTTCATGAATGAACGGCCCGATGTATTGATAAGCGTATTTGGGCAGCATTAAAATCAGCCGGTAAATATCGTCTTCCAGTTTTTCGTTGGCTTTCAGCATAGCGTCCAGCCCGCCGGGATAAGATGTTTCAATCATTTCGACAATAGCCGAATAGACGGTTTCCTGATTGATCGCTTCGACTTTTCTGTTTTTTTTCGCGGCTTTGTTTTCAACGCTTTCTTTTAATTCGGCCATCAGACTTTTAAAGCGGCCTTCCGCTTTTTGCAGGGAAGAAGCCGGAGCGGATTTTTCCTCGTCCTCTTCTTCGGTGACGGTGACCTCCAGCGGCTGCCAGTTTAAGCGTTCCTGAGCAGCCGCCGGTAATGAAAATAAAACCGCAAGACAGAATAGTTTCAGCATATTATTTTAAGAGTTTTGTATCCGAACCGTATAATTCAGAACAGTTTGTCCTTTTGCCGGAACTTCAATAATCCATTCCGCCTGACGTGCCGTCGGGGTCGTGTACGGTATTGAAGAATCCGTGATTGTCCATTGATTGGCGAAATCCTGACGATACGTGATCTTGACAGGAGTGTCTTTGGCGTTTTTGAACGTCAGAGCGTATCCGGCTTCATAAGCCTTGTCGGAAAAAGACGTATAAGCCGTTTCTTTGCCCTGAACGGTCACGTCAAAAGCGCTGCCCAGATTAAGCTTGATTTGGCCGTTTTCGGGAATGTGATTGATTCTGTCTTCGCCGACAAAGAACATATTCTGTTTTGAATTGGCTTTGTAAACGCGGATAATGCCGCCGGGCAAAGATAATCCCAGATTGGACGCCTTGTCATTGTCGAATTGTAAAACGACGTTGGCGCTGCGCAGGTCAAATTCGCCGGAACTGCCGCGTCCCCGGTAAACGGGCACAATATTGGTAAATTTGTATTCTTTTTTGACTTTTACGTCCGAAGCCGACAGCAAGGCCAGCTGTTTTGTCTGGTTTGAAGCAATATCCGTTTTGCGGCCCAAAGAATATAAATGGTAATCCATTAACTGTTCTTCGATCATTGCGTCGCCGGCCGAGGCGGATTCCGCAAAAGCCATATTGCGCGCTTTCAGCATCATCGGTCTGGGGACGGCAGGGGGACGGACGCGGTTGACGGAACCCGCGACAAACTGAATGTCCGCGTTGTTGTAGGCGATTCCCGACGTATTTGTCAGCGTAACCCAGCCGTTTAAATTCAAAGCGTCTTCGGCGTCGTTTAATTCGGCAACGTAATCGGCGCGCCAGGTCAGGCCGTTTGTCAGATAACTCAGTTCGATGTCGCGCTTTCCGGAATCGTCTGCGGCGACATTGACGGTTAAAGTCGGCTGATCGTACAGATTAGCCGGAATGTCAGGGAAAATCAGCCGGCCGCTGTAATCCGTTTCAATCCGGTCGCCGATTTTTAAAACCAGTCCCGCGTCAACGGACAGGACTTTGGCATTTTCAATCGTTTTTTTGCCGCTGATGTAATGCGTTTCAATAACCTGAATGTCTTTACCCAGGAACTTGCGCAGCAAGGATTCCCGCGACAGCAGGTCGAAATTAAAGTTTTGTTCGCAGACTTTTAACCCGCTGCCTTCCAATAAAGCGGTTTCCGGCTGAATTTGGGCGGAAACGCCTTGAAAAGAAAGGGTGTTTTCCCCTTTTTTCAAATCAACCGAACGACTGTCTTTGACTAATCCCAGCCCGTTATTGTAAACGGTGACGTTCAAAGATTTTACGGCGTCCTGAGAAACGGCCGTGTCCGCCAAAGCGGAATGAGCCGAAAAACAGACGGCGAGCAGCGATAAAAACATTCTTTTTTTCAGCAAAGCGGTTCCTCCTTTATAAAAGGTTAATTTTTCGTTTATTTTACGGGCGGGGGCTTTTTTGTGCAAGAATTATCTTTTCCGGTTTAAGGACGGCAGGCATAGAAAAAAGTTTGCACACGGACGCGGAAAAACGTATAACCTAGTCTTTAAAGTTATGTTTTATCAAATTTCGGGAATGATCGCATGAAAGTCGGAATCATCGGAACGGGGTATGTCGGGCTGCCGACGGGAGTCGGTTTGGCGGAATTGGGGCACGACGTTGTATGCATCGACGCCGCCGCAGAAAAAATCAATGCCCTGAAGGCCGGAAAAATCACTTTGTTTGAAGACGGGTTGGAAGACTTGTTTCATAAAAACGCCGCTTCGGGCAGGCTGAAGTTTACTTCCGATATGAAAGAAGGCGTTGAAAGCGCGGATATTGTTATTCTGGCCGTCGGCACGCCGCCGCACCCCGTGACCAAAGAAGCGGACATGCGTTACATTCACGCCGCCGCGCGAGAATTGGCACTGTATCTGACGGGATATACCGTTGTGGCCAACAAATCGACCGTCCCCGTCGGAACCGGCGACGTGGTGGAAGAAATGATCCGTCAAATCAATCCGCAGGCAGACTTTGACGTTGTTTCGTTGCCGGAATTTTTGCGCGAAGGCTTTGCCGTTCATGACTTTTTCAATCCGGACAGAATTATCGTCGGGGCGAATACGGACCGTGCCGCGGACGTTATCAAGGAATTATATAAACCGTTCGGCGAAAAGGCGCATATGCTGTTTGTCAAGCGCCGCTCGTCCGAAACGATTAAGTATGCTTCAAACGCTTTTCTGGCGATGAAGATTCATTACATTAATGAAATGGCGAATTTCTGCGAACAGTCCGGCGCGGACGTTTACGAAGTTGCCAAAGGCATGGGCATGGATACGCGTATCGGGGCGAAATTTTTAAATCCCGGTCCCGGGTACGGCGGTTCCTGTTTCCCCAAAGACACGAACGCCATGGCCTGTATGGCCAGAGGATACGGCGTTGAAATGTCGTTGATTGAAACGACGATCCGGCAGAATGACGCGCGCAAAACGCAGATGGCCGAACGTATTTTAAAGGCGGTAGAGGGCATTGAAAAACCGCGGATTGCCGTTTTAGGGCTGGCTTTTAAAGGGGGGACGGACGACTGCCGCGAAAGCCCCGCCATGGAAATTATCGGCGAGTTGTTAAAGCATAACGTGGAAATTGCCGCCTATGACCCCAAAGCCATGGAAACGGCCAGAAAACTGGTCGGCGATAAAATCAGCTATGCCGCGGACGCTTTCGCTGCCGCGAAGGGAGCGGACGTTCTGGCAGTTTTAACGGAGTGGGCGGATTTTAAAACGCTGGATCTGGCTGAAATCAAATCGCTGTTGAACGCGCCGAAGATTGTCGATCTGCGCAACCTGCTGGATAAAGCGCAAGCCGAACGGCTGGGGTTTGATTATGTCGGCATCGGCCGCTGAAAACATAATTCTGGAAACGCAAAGGACTTTTCTGCGTCCGTTAAGGCAGACCGACTTTGCCGATCTGGCGGAAATTCTGCAGGATCCGGCTGTTATGTACGCTTATGAACATGCTTTTGACGATCGGGAAGTGCAGAATTGGCTGGATAATCAGCTGCGGCGTTATGAAAATGACGGTTTCGGGTTATGGGCGGTTATTTCCAAGTCAACGGGCGGTTTCATCGGCCAGGTCGGTTTGACGCGGCAGGAAACGCCGCGCGGGACGGAAACGGAAATCGGCTGGCTGTTGAAAAAAGCCTGCTGGCATCAGGGATTCGCGACGGAAGCGGGCGAAGGCTGCCGCCAATACGCTTTTAATATTTTGAAAAAACAAAAAGTTGTCAGCATTATCCGCGATACAAATCTGGCGTCGCGCAAAGTTGCCGAACGTTTGGGCATGCGGCCGCGGTTTTCTTTTGTAAAGCATTATTACGGTATGGATATGCCGCACATTGTTTATGCGGTTACCACCCCATAGAATCCAGATTTTTTTCGATCAATCCGATTGTTTTTTCGGAAAAAACCATTTTATCGCGGGTATTGTTGAAAAATTCGCGCACATGGGCTTTCGTCCATTTTTTCCCCAGCCGAGTCCGTCCCGCGCCGGCCCAGTCGCAAATCATTTCACGCACGTCCGTTTCCGTCATGTCCAGCGCTTTATAGGAAACGCCGTTGGCCAGAATCCAATACTGCCAGTGATGACGCGAACGGTTGAAATGCGCCAGGATCGCTTTTTGATAATCTTCTGGCGCGCCGCAGGGGTCGTAGTTGCCCGACGTATCGCGGATTTTGCGGATCTGCGGGTAATATTTGGCGTAAACGTACAACATGGACGGCAGCAGCAGTTTGTCCCAGTCATGAATCAGCCCCCGCCAAAACAGCCCGTGTTTAAAGCAGTAGTACATGACCCAGAATTTATGACGCAGCAGATAAAAAATATACATGCCTCTATTTTAAACAGGCAATCAGGTCTTCTGCAATCAGATTTTCTCCGGCGGCTTCGGCGGCGCGGGAATGAAGCCAAACGGCGGCACAGGCGGCCTCAAAGGGAGCTAATCCTTTTGCCAGTATGGCTCCGATAATGCCGTCCAGGACGTCTCCGCTGCCTGCCGTTGCCAGACCGAAAGAAGCGGCGCCGTTAATGGCGGCCCGTCCATCCGGAGCGGCAATGACGGTGTCGGCTCCTTTTAAGACAACCGTGCAGTTCAGCGTTTCGGCGGCGGCCAGAGCCTGCGTCAGTTTGTCCTGTCCGTCCAGTTCCGGAAACAGGCGGTGAAATTCGCCGGCGTGCGGCGTGATAACGGCGCGGGACAAATCTTTGGCGCTTTTAATAAAAGGAAGCGCTCCGGCGTCGGCGACAAAAGGCTTTTTCGATTCTGCCGTGGCGTGCAGCAATGCTTTTGTCCTTTCTGGTTTTAATGCGCCCATGCCGATGACGACGGCGGTTATTTTGGGATTGCCGATTTGTTTTTCAAGCTCTTCCGTACTACCGGCCGTTTGAATAACCAGGCCGGGATCGCAGGCTGCAAAGGATTGAACGGCCGCCGGATCGCAGCAGACGGCAACCCAGCCTGCGCCGGCTCTGCGCGCCGTGGCGGCGGCCAGCCGGGCGGCTCCGGCCATTTCGCCCGCGCAGACCAGAACGGCGCCGCGCGAATATTTATGATCGTAAGGCGTCGGTTCCGGAACATGGAATAATTCGGGCGTGTTTTCATGGAAACGCGGCGCTTGGTGCGCGACGGTTTCATCGGGAATTCCGATCGGACAGACGAGCAGCTTTCCGGCGCGTTCTTTGCCGGGGTAAAGGAAATGACCGATTTTCGGACGGCAGAAAGTAACCGTCATATCGCAAAACGGCGCCGTTCCCAGAACTGCCCCCGTATCGGCCTGTACGCCGCTGGGGATATCCAGCGCGACGCAGGGCAGGGAAGTTTCGTTTAACGCGTTGAAAAAATCGGCAATATCGTTTTCGATCGGCCGGGTCAGACCGACACCGAAAACGGCGTCAATAAACAAACCGCCGCTTTTTTCCATTTTTTTTAACCGCTTGAATGACGGCGGACGGATGATTCCTTTGAATTTTCGGGCATTGATAGCCGCGGCGGGCGATAATTTTTTTTCATCGCCGGTCAAAGCGACCTCTACCGGCCAGCCCCAGTCGTGCAAAATACGAGCGACAACAAAGCCGTCGCCGCCGTTATTGCCGACGCCGCACAGTACCGTTACGGGACGTTTGGTATAATTTCGGGCGATTTGACAGGCGGCGGCGAATCCGGCGTTTTCCATCAGTTGGATTTCCGGCATGATTTTTGCATGTGTTTCTTTGTCAGCGCCGTACATTTGGGCGGTTGTCAAAATTTCCACGGGGGAGGAGCTCCTGAAAATGTTTGAAGTTTATTAATCTTTGTTCACTATACTACATTCGTTTTGATATGGGGAGATTAAATATGGCCGACAGAACGCCTGAAAATATAGAGGTTGTAAAAAAGGAAACTTTGTATAAAAAATTTTTCAGGGTGGACGAATATTTTTTTAAATATCCGCACTATAACGGAACAATGAGCCGAACAATTTCCCGTGAAGTCATGGAACGCGGCAGTTCCGCCGGCGTTTTGCTGTACGATCCCGATCACGATAAGCTGGTTTTTGTCGAACAACTGCGCATCGGTGTCTATGCGGCCGGCGAATATCCCTGGGTTTTGGAATGCGTTGCCGGTATCGTCGATCCCGGAGAAACGCCCGATCAGGTCGTTATCAGAGAAGCAAAAGAAGAAGCCGGCGTAACGGTGACGGCTGTTGAACCGATTGTTGATTATTTCGCGTCTCCGGGCGGTATATCCGAAAAACTGTATGTTTTCTGCGGCCGTGCGGACGTTAGTCATATTCCTGCTTTTGCCGGTCTGGATACGGAAGGTGAAGATATCCGCGTCGTCGTTTTGTCTTCGGCCGAAGTCGAACAAATGCTGGCGGAAGGAAAATTTAATAACGCTCTGACGATTATCGCCGTGCAGTGGTTTGTTTTAAATAAAGAAAAATTACGGAAAAAATGGGGGAAATCATGAAAATACGCCGCAAATTGTCCGGGACGGTCAGCGCCGCCGTTTTAACCGTTTCAGCTTTGATCTGCGGGTGTTCCACGCCGGGCAGTTCTCTGTTTAAAACAGATACCGAACAGTCAATTCTCAGCTGGTCTGCCGGAAATCATGAAGACGCCGTTCATTATGCGCAAAAAGCGCTGCAGGATAATCCGAACGATACTTACGCGATGATGGTCGCCGGGCTGTCCTACGAAAGTCTGGGGTATCCGAACAGAGCGCGCGCTTTTTATGAACAGGCGGCCGCGTCTGACAGCGTTGCCGTCGGCATGTTCGGCGCCGTGCGCAATGTTCCCGCGGAAGAATTAAAAAAAGCTGCTGCGACCAGACTGTCGGCGATGAATTTACCGCAAGCGCCTTTGGCCGTTATTGACCCGTCGACGCAGACGGCCGCTTTTACGGCGGCGGCTTTTCCCGCGCAGGTCAGGGTTGTCCCTGAAAAAACTGCCTCCGCCGCACCGCAGGAAAAAATCAAAGGCGGATTGGATATGTTATCGGAAGGCGACAGAAATATCGTGCTGCGCTTTTTAACGTTTATCCGCCTGCGCGATGAAAAGTATGTCACTGAAGAAGAATGGCGGACCCGCCGTTCCGTCAATCTGGGCGGCCTGCTGCCCTATACGTTGTCGCCCGCCGGCAAAGGACTGGATCTGCCGGCGCCGTCCGGCGACGTGATTGTCGGTCGGCTGAACGCTTTGCGCGACGCTTTGGAAATCCGGGCGATTACTCCGCGCGAACATGCGGCAGAACGTGAAATTATTTTAGAAGCGCTGCTGCCCTCTAATCCTTTTTACCGTATGGACCCGGTGCCCGTTCCGCGGGATATTTTAGAAGGAGCCACCGCTCTGCGCCGTGTCGAAATGCTGCAAAATTTAAAGCTGATTACGCCCGCGGAAGCAAAAAAAGAAAAAGCCGCGATTGAAAAGCTGACATATGCCAAAATCGGTATGACCGGCAGTGACGGGCAGTCCAGACCGGAAACGGCAAAGTGTATTCAAAAGTGCTTAAGTGTTCCGTGTACGCCGTGTGCACCGGCGACAAAGTCTGTCGTTAAAAAGACCGCGGTAAAAAAAGCGGCTCCGGCGAAAAAAGCGACGGCCAAACCGGCGCCGGTAAAAAAGACGACTTCGGCGCTTTGTCCCTGCTGATAAAAGGAAATAACAATGTTGACACAACCTGCCGTCCGGGCTTTGCTTTTATCTTCAGCTGCCGGGTTATCGACATTGCTGGGGGCGGCGGTTATCTGTTTTACAAACGGCCGTAATGAACGCATGCTGTCCGTCGCACTGGGATTTGCCGCCGGAATTATGCTCAGTGTTTCTTTTACGGATTTGTATCCGAATGCAGAATTGCTGTTTCGCGCAATTCATTCGGATAAGATGGCTGTTTCTTTTTCTGTTTTATTTTTAATTGCGGGATTGCTGATCGCCGCGATGATTGACCGGTTTGTACCGCATGAAGCTTATGATCCTTTGACCGGGGAAACGCCGCATAAAAATCTTTTCCGTGTCGGCGTTGTTTCCACGATTGCAATCGGCTTGCACAATTTTCCCGAAGGAATCGCCACTTTTATGGCGGGGTATAAGGATATTTCGCTCGGGGTATCAATCGCTTTGGCGATTTCGTTGCATAACATTCCGGAAGGAATTGCCGTCGCCATGCCGATTTATTACGCCACCAACAATAAAAGAAAAGCCGTGTTTTATACGTTTTTGTCAGGCGCAGCCGAACCGGTCGGCGCTTTGGCTGCTTTTTTGGTGCTGCGTCCGTTTATTGACGATTTCGTCCTGGGTGCCGTTTTTGCTGCCGTCGCCGGGATCATGATTTATATTACAATTGAAGAACTGATCCCGTCGTCACGACAGTATGGGCATGATAAAGAAGCTTTGCTGGCAACCTTTACGGGTATATGTTTGATGCCGTTGTCACATGTTATTTGACAAATAACAGCCCGGGAATTTCGGTGCCTCTCAGGTCAAAATTCATTTCAACATAATCGGCGGCAGTTTTTCCGCTTTTATCTTTAATCGTTTTATCAGCGCCGTTGTTCAGCAGCATTTTGGTTATTTCGGGCGACGGATTAAACGTTGCCGCCAGCATTAACGCCGTCTGTCCTTTATCGTCGATCGCGTTGATGTCAATTCCGTTTTTCGTTAAAAACGGAATGATTTCCGGATCCTGATTATGTTTGACGGCAATCATTAAACAAGTCTGTCCGTCCTGCAAAGGGCGTTTCAGGTTAATGCCGTTTTGCACCGCCTGCTGAATTTCGGATACGTTTCCATCTTCCATTAAATGAACCAGCATTTCTGTCATTTTATCCAACCTGACGGATCTGGAATGCGCTTTTGTTTCGTTTTCCGGTTCTGCAGTTTTTGGGGCGCTGCGCTTTTTTTGCTTTTCTTTCTTTTGTTCGCTGTCTTCGGGGGTAACTTTTATGGTTAAAAGCAAAATTAACGCAATAAAGGCGATTCCTGCAACAACAAATCCAAACATGTCAATTCTCTAATTAGTAGTTAATGATTGGAGAGGTGGGG
>ULRP01021240.1_pt1 | contig 48510 bp, 47 predicted proteins | sample 1955521 | NCBI WGS metagenome assembly ULRP01 (sample SAMEA4835685, study PRJEB28245) | human gut metagenome | biome: gut microbiome; material: fecal sample | place: Denmark | collected 2008
GGGAATTTTTGCGGTGTATCTGATTGATTTTCAACAAAAACGCATCTCTCCGGGGGATTATTCCATAAAGTATGCTTAAGAGAGGTTTTTATGTGCACGATTTTGCTATCTATCAAGCCGGAATATGCTGAACGGATTTTATCCGGCGAAAAAAAATTTGAATTTCGTCGCAAACGCGCATCTCGCCCGGTTAATAAAATTTTGATTTATACCTCTGCCCCAAAAATGAAAGTTGTCGGCGAAGTTGAAGTGACTGATATTTTAAAATCCACTCCTTGCGATTTATGGAATAAGACCTCTCTTAATGCCGGTATCAGCAGAAAAAAATTTATGGAATATTTTTTTCAAAAAGAATGTGCTTATGCCTATCAATTAGGAAAAGTAACACGCTTTAAGAAAGAAAGAACTCTTGCGGATTATGGAATAAAAACTTCCCCTCAATCTTTTATATATATAGATTGATTTCCACATTTATCGCCTTTCTTCAACCGTGATTTTTGTGTTCCACAGACCGACCTGTTCATTTTTATGCTTCACTTTAATTATTCATCAATTGATGATTATAGAACGATATTGTTTAGAGAATCGCCACGAAAGGGCTTCTTATTTAAAATATAACTCGCAGAGTATATTTTTTTCTTGTCACAAAAAGAATTGACGTGTTTTAAAAAAAACAAAATAATACTTACGTTCAATGATTAAGGTTTGACTCGGAGTGAAGAAATAAAATGCGCTGCTTATTTTGTAAGGAAGATTCTTCGAATTCAAAAAGCATTGAACATATAATACCAGAATCACTAGGCAATACGACTTTAATGCTTCCCCGTGGATATGTCTGTGATAAATGCAATAATTTTTTTGCACGTAAAGTTGAAAAAAAATTTATGGACTTAGACGTTGTTAAATTGTGGCGTTTTTATGAAAAAATTCCGAATAAAATAGGTAGAACGCCGTCTATTGAATGCGCTTATAATAATAAAAAAACACAAATATCTACAGATAACGGTCCTCTAACATTTCATATAATTAATGAAAGTGTTTTTGATTATATAAAAAGCAATGAAGGTGGGCATTTATACATTCCATCTTTTTCAGATAATACACTGATTGAAAGCAATATTTATACCACTCGATTACTTGCTAAAATAGCTCTTGAATATTGGGCCTATTGTCTAAAAGATATCGAAAATAGCTTAAATGAAATTATTGATGATGTACAATACGATTTGATACGAGATCATGCCAGGAAAGGAAGTACTTATGATTGGCCGTGTAGTATTCGAAGAATTTATAGTATGTATGAATATGAAAAGGATTCATCTGGACGTGCTATCCAGAAAAAATTTGAATGCGATTTTCTCATTATAAAAAAGAAAGAAATAGATAATGCCATACACGCTACTGTATATTTTATTCTTGTCATAAGGGGAATTGAATTTGTAATAAATCTTATATCCCCTGAAATAGACGGCTATTATGATTGGTTAGAAAAACATAATAGCATGTCTAAAATTTTGAACACGTCGAACATATAAGCGTTTGAAATCCACCTTATACCTACCCCTAGCGTTTTTTCTCTCAAGTTCTGATCAGGTCAAACACGTCAATGATATTAATAACGAAATGCTTGCACAAATTCGTCGCAGTAATTTTATTGTTGCGTATTTAACTGAATATCGCGAAGGTATGTGTTGGGAAGCTTGATTGACTTATCTTTAGAACTTCCTGTTATTTATACCTCTCACAAAGATTAGCTAGAACTGATTAAAAGAGCAGATGGAACTATTGAATGAGAATGCATTATCTTCAACTCATAGTTAAGGAACATTATCTTTTGAATCAAGATGGTATTCCTGCATTTAAAGAAAAATTAGGAAATCAGATTACTACTATAATCGTCTATTTTATCCTTTTGAGTTGTTCATCAAACGGATGTGATTTCTCATATAATAGATGTTTTACACCTGCCGCATTTCTTCGACTGTGATTTTGGTATCCCACAGACCGACTTGTTCGTTTTCGTGTTTATTCAGTCCTGTATAGGTCAGGGACGCTTCTTCGTATCGTTTAAACGCCAAGATTGCCGAATTCATCACTTGCGCGTTAAAGATACCGATACTGACAAGCAATTCAAAGTCGGGTATCGTCAATCCGGTCACTTTACGGAACAAAGCCGGTTCAAGTTGGGTAATGACATCTTTCAGCGTTTGTTCGCGCGCATCGGTCAAATACATAAACACGGGGATTCGGGTTGCGAATTTAAGCAACTTTTCCTGAATTTCCTTACGCTTGGATTTGAGTTCCTTTTCTTCCTGCGTCAACTCTTTCTTTTCTGCCTTGCTCATTGAATCGGAGGCTTCTTTTTTAGCTTTTTTCAACGCCTCCGACCGGTTGATGATCGTCGTCAAATCCTTGTTCAGGCTTCGGAAGCCTTCAATTCTCTGCAAAGCCTCCATCGCTTTCGGATTGTTGAGCAGGGCTTTCAAAGTTTCGTTATCCACATTCACAAGCAACGCGCTTTCCCATCGGCGGGCAAGCATTGTCGAAGCCGTCCCCGACACAACCATATCAAGCAGCTGTCCCGCGTCAAGAACGTTCATCGTTTCGCCGTCATAGCATAAAACTGGCAAGAATTTTATGAATTCCTCGACTTTCTTTTCAGGATTTTCGTTGCTGTTCAAGTCAAGTCGTCCGCTGTATTCGGAAATTTGCTTCAACGCCCTGTCTGGCGCGAAGTCGAAAACATAACAGACGGATTTGACGATTTGCGTTTCATTCGGATAAACGCCGGTCGGATTAACAAGTTTAAACGGAGTTTGCACGCGGAAAGCCGCCTGAAAATACGTTTCGGGACTGGACGTATTGCGAAGCATGAAAATGCCGCCCCACGCTTTGACGGAAACGCCGGTCATCAATTTGCCGCAAGAAAGAGTTATCGTTCTTGTATTCATCGGATTTTCCGTAATGGCGTCCAGCACGGGCGGCAAAGCTTGCGAACCGATACCGACATTTTTTCCTGCGCAACAAACGATTTTATATTCGTTATAAAAGGGATGTTTTTTCAACAAATCCCGCATTGCTTCGCACGCGCCTACATTCGGCAAAAACCAAAGCGTATGTCGCAGACAGGCATTTAATCGAGCGTCAGAAAAGGGCATCGGCGGACGTTTACCTGTTTTCAGACTGTCAATTTCGGTCGGCAGATATTGACCGCGTATCATATCAAGCCAATTTTTCACGCGGTCTTCATATTTAAAAACAAAAGAGCCGTCCGGCTGTTTTTCGGCTTTAAAAAACTCGTTCAAATCGAATTCGTCAAACTCTCCGGCCAAAGCGATTTCCCGAATTTCACGAGGCAGCCGGTAAGTCATCATCACCATTTTAGGCAGTTCAAGATACGGATTTTCGCCTTTTGCCGCGTTCCAGTTTTCCTTTTCCCTCTGTTCGTCCGAATACGTCCAGTTAAATATCTGGTCTTCCAGAAACTCTCCGTTATTCAAAGCGCGAAAAGGCGTTCCCGACAGATACGCGTTTGTCGTCAAAGGCATCAGGTCTTCATCGTAATCATCGATTTGTTCGTTTTCTTTTTCTTCGGCATCGTAAAGGTCTTTGGCTCTGTCACGCCATGCGCCGAAATGGTATTCGTCAAGAATGATACAGTCCCAGTTGATCGCGTGGACGATTTCATTTTTTGCTTTAATGCCGCCTGCCTCGTTTTTTCCCAACATATCTTGAAACGAAGCAAACCAAACAAACGGTTTTGTTTCGCTGATGACTGCCGTATTTTCTGAAGAAACGAATTGCCAATCTTTAAAATCGACATGCGTTTTCAGGTCTGTTTCCCAAGCGTTTTTAACGGCAGGTTTAAACGTCAGGACAAGAATTTTTTTCCACCCCATTTTTTTAGCGAGTTGATAAGCGGCAAAAGTTTTGCCGAAACGCATTTTTGCGTTCCAAAGAAAATGAGGCGTCTTTCCCGTCTTTTCGCAGGAAAAGTTTTGAAAATAAGCCGACGTCGTTTCGACCGCGGCGCGCTGCTCGGGACGCATACCAAAATTTTCCGTACGTTTTAAATCAACACTCGGGCAACGGTTTTTAAAGGCATTCATTGCCGTTTTCAGTTCGGGCAAACTGATTTCGTACCATTCTCCGCGCAAATGTTTGATTAAATTTTGTTCGATATAGTGGTGAAAATCGTGGTCAAGGAACAACGTGCCGTCATTGCGCACCGCGTCCGTTTCAAAAACGATTTCCGCGGCTTGTTCGATCGGCTTCAAAACGCCGTGCTGTTCATTGACACGTTCACGGACATCCCGTGTCGTATAGCCGATCTTCAGCCAGTTTTTGCCCGCGTATTCCGGCAGAGTGTAAGCATAGATTTTCGGACGGGCGGGAAAATCGATCAATTCCGTCATAGACTTACTCCATCGGGCGGATCATAGATTCGATGAAGGCGATCTCTTCGTCATTTAGTCCGTATTTTTGATACAGCTCTTCATCCGTCCACGGCTTTGAAAAGTCCTGTATCGGAACAAAAGAATAAACATTTTTTGCAGCGTTTTGCGTATTCTTTTTTAGCGACACAAGAAAACGGAAAAATTTAGAACGTATATAGGAAGAAACATTTTCACAGATTTTTTCAGATTGGAATGGGCCAATAACTAAATATGTTTCTGTGCAACAGGTGTTTTTACCTGCTACTATAGGTTTTCCTAAAACAATCAAAGCATTTTTTGTGTTAACTTCTCCGTATGCTTTTGGCATAAATATTTTATAATCATCAATCAGTTGTTTATTCTGGACAACCTCTGTTCGTCCAGTAAACCCTATTTTTTTGGTTGCATATATTTTTACAGAATTTTTAAAAGGCGTTCCAATAATCTTATTGAATGTTGACTCAAGACCAAAAGGTCTTCGGGCACTAATCAAGCAATCAAAATGTTCTTCTTTTTTTCTGGTAATTTTTCGAACAATGGATATTGCTTCGTTATAGCGAATAAAACTATCACATCCCTCTTCAATCAAAGGACGAACCATTGAAGAAATTTCTTTTCCTTCTTTCATAGTCGATATTTTACATAATCCTTTGTTATCTCTATTCCATAGAAAATAACAAACTCCGCCCTCTAGTCTTATTCCGGGAAAGCAATCAGATGGTATCGGATAATCACAAATAATGCGTAATCTATTATCATGTAACATTTCATTGCGAAAATCGTCCAATCCTTTTCCTCCTGAAAACCAACGGGAAGGTATGATCATTGATAGATAACGGGGATTTAACTTTTTAGCTTGCTCAACAAAATATTGATAAATTGGAACAGCACTAGCCCCTGTCCCGCCGCCGTCAGACAACTGATACGGCGGATTGCCGATAATGACATCAAATTGCATATCGTTAAAAATCCTGTCTGTGTGAATGAAAGAATAGGCGTGCGTTTCCAATGCTTCTCCGCGGTCGTATTCGCTTTGCGCCGCTCCGCACAGGCGACACTTCTCGTTATGGAATTTGTGTTCGCAGCGTTGATAACGGATATGCCCTTGTCCGTTTTTAAACAGAGAAACGCTGTATTGACCGCTTGCGTCTTTGGAACAATAAACGGAGCGGCGGCTCATCAATCCCGTCAATTCCGTCAAAGCCAGACCGAACAGCTGATTATGGAAAATATGGTCGATTCTTTTCTGCAAGTCGGGAATTGCGCGTTCCAAACCGACCAACAACCGCTTGGCAATTTCCCGCAGGAAAACGCCGCTTTTGCAACACGGATCCAAAAACGTCGTTTTCGGGTCGGAAAACAGCTCTTGCGGTAACAGGTCAAGAACGTCGTTTGCCACTTTCGGCGGCGTAAACACTTCGTCGCTCGACAAATTAGCGATACAGGACAAAATATCGGGTTTATGCTGATCAATCATCGCAATCCCCCGCCTGCATCACCGGAATCAACGGATAAACTTTGACCGCTTTCGCTTGATAAACCGGTTTTTCGGGATCGCCGTCCGCAAAACCGAACAACGGCAAATCGGCGCAAGACGCCGTCAAATGCCCGAACCTGTATTCTTCCCGCTTGAAATGTCCGTCAACCAAAGACCATTGAATGAAGCTGATTTTTTCAACGCCGTTCAACGAATCCCCGCAAACGATGTTCTTGCTTAAAATATACCGCGCGGCTTTGACATACTCTTGCGGCGGCTTCTTTCTATACAATGCCTGATACGCTTCCGCCATTTGTAGCGCCAAACGGTCGCGGGACGCTTGCGCGTTATCGGGTAGAATGTCAATCCCGTAAACGCACGCCAACGCAAACAAAGACTGTTCCTGATATTCGGACGGCTTCGCTTTGTAAAGCCGCGCCGCCGTGTCCAGTTTGCGCCGCAAAATCGCCGTTAAAAAATTCCCGTTTCCGCACGCCGGTTCCAAAAAACGGCTGTCGATCCGCGCGGCCTCCGCAGATACCAAATCCAGCATTGCTTCGACTTCGCGCTCGGCGGTCAAAACCTCGCCATACTCTGCGACACGCTCTTGACTGATGACCTGCTTTGTTTTGGGCATAGAATCAAAACTTCCTATTTCCAATCTTAATTATGCAAACTTTTGCAGATTTTGACTCTAAATACGCAAAAAATCTACATTAAATTTATAATTTATAGAAACTAAACTGCATAGATGAGCGAAGATTTGAAAAAAACGATAGGAAACCGCGTTAAAGCGTTCAGAAAAGCAAAGCGTCCAAAAATGTCGCAGGAACGCTTGGCTGAACTGTGCGGTGTCGGCACCAGAACAATCAGCAATATCGAATGCGGCAGCGGCGTTTCTTTGGAAGTATTGGAAAAAATCGTCGCTGTTTTAGGTTGCTCTTATGGCGATTTGATGGATACGGACGCTCATCTGCGCACGGAACAGTCCGCATTAAAAAATGAAGCGATGACGCTTCTTTCTACAATGTCAAAACCGGAATTGGAACGTGCTGTCAGAATCTTAGCTGTGTTGGGATAAAACCTACTTTGACAAAAGCATTTATTTCGCTATGTTAGTAACAAGCGGAGGCTTTATATGAAAAAATGGAAAATAACAATATCAAAAAAATATTTTTTTAAACTGTACTCCTTAGTTGAACATCAAGATTGGCTTTTAGATAAAGATGAAGCGTTTAAAGATTTATGGAAAGAATGTGATAATGACGATAAAAAAGATTTAATTATAGATTTATTAAATAGGTTTTTATTTCTAAGACCTAAAAAAAGAGAAGAACTAGAACGTATTATTTTCAGTGAACTCAAAATGAAATTTAATTTAAATAAATCTGTTTTTTTACCACTTGCGGATCAATCAAGGCAAGATGGATCTGTTTGGGAAAGTTATAATTTTCGACAACATTTTCTGCAAGACCTTTCATCAAATTTTTATAATGATATAATGGGCTGCCGACAATGTAAAAAAGATTCAGATATCATATTAATTGATGATTTTATAGGAAGTGGAGATAAAATTATAAAAAAAATAACATACCTTAACACTTTAGTTCAAAACAATATAATTGCTTGTATTTGTCCTGTCGGGATGGAAGAAGGCGTCGAACGGTTAAGGAAAAAATATCCAAATATTACCTTCATAGTCCCTCAACTTCTAAAAAAAGGAATAACAGATTATGATATCGATGCAGATTACAGGAAAAATATAATAAAAATTTTGTCAGACGGCATAGGAATAAAAGAAATAGATAAATTTCTTGGGTATAATAATTCTGAGGCATTATTTTCTTATGAAAAATATAGAAACATACCTAATAATGTCTTTCCACTTTTTTGGTCAAAAAACAGAAAAGGAATCAAACGTCTTTTTATGAGGAAAAAATAATGGAAAGCGAAGAAAGAGAAATAATCAAATTATTGTTTAAAAGTGACTTTGTTGTAGATATATATACAATTCATACTGAACTTGGCTTATCTGTTACGCAAATTTTTAAAGCTATCAAAAATCTAGAAAAAGAAAAACTTATAAAAAAAGAGCAGGAAAACATACGCTTTGATAAAAGAAAGATAAACAGTACACTAAAACGGTTTAAAGAGATTTTTATAAATCTTGATAAATATTGGAAAAACAAGATTGACTTCCGTTCCAAAATTAGCCAATCATTAGACAATGAGCTTAAAGGAGAGTTAGATAGCAATGGTTAGCATAGAAGTGGATTCGCTTCATTTGATAAAGCTGACGTTAAATTTTATTTTTTAACGAGCTTCTCAAGTTCAGCTCGTCAATAAATAAATGCTAACGCATTTATCTGTAAATATATTTTTCGTAACCATTGCTATCTTCTTTAAAAGATGAATAAAAATTCTTTTATAAAATTAGCCAATTTATTCGGAATGAATTCTAAAGATTTTTTCTTGTTAATAAAAAATCCAAGTATCTACTATTGTGACTACACAATTCCAAAACGCGATGGCGGCATCAGATATATTTCATCGCCAACATTACAACTTATGGCTATTCAGCGGGAAATTTTAAAACAGTTATTGCTACCATATTTTGATGTTCCTCATTGCTGTATAGGATTTGTTAAAAATAAAAACATTCTTGATAATGTAAGGCCTCATTTAAAAAACATATATATATTAAAAACAGATATAAAAGATTTTTTCCCATCCATAAAGCAACCCCGTATCCAACAGCTTTTTGAGAAAATAGGATATTCAAAAAAAATATCTTCTATTTTAGCTCGTCTTTGTTGCCGATACGGTTCTCTCCCACAGGGAGCTCCAACGAGTCCGATATTAAGCAATATGATAATGCTGGATGCTGATGGAAAGATTTCGCAATTATGCGAACAATATAATTTTGTTTATACGCGATATGCCGATGATATTACGATTTCATCAAAAAATAAAATTAACACTGACATCATATTAAAAATAAAAAAAATCCTAGCTGAAGAAGGATTTGAAATAAAAAAAGAAAAGACACATTTTTATGGAAAGAACAGCAAAAAAATTATAACAGGAATTTCTATATCTTCTGGTGTTCCAAAAATACCCCGAAAAACGAAACGAGCTTGGCATCAAGAAATTATGATGATAAAAAAATATGGAATATTAGGACATATGGATAATATTTCTCATTATAATCCTCTTTTTATCGCAAGCTTTTTTGGGAAAATATCCTTTTGGAAACAGATTGAACCGGATAATACCTTTTTAGATGAGGCTCTTCTTATTTTGAAAAAAGCTATAAACGATTTATCATAAATCCTATTTTACTACTCACTTGCCGCCTTTAAGCGAACCGATACGGTCAAGTTTTCCTTCGTCTTTCAGTTTTTTCAACTGCCATTTAACGCCGCTTTCGGAAATACCGACAATTTTCGCCTGTTCCTGACGGGTGATCTGCGGATCGGCTTCAATCGCTTCTAAAATTTTTTTTGGTAGTTTTTTTGGACGGGTTCATCAAACGCCTGTTTATACCAGAATGTTACCCGAAAGAAAGTGTCTGAAATCTCGAACTCATCTGGAGCGTAAGCATTTAAAATCCGGCGCACACCCGACCCCAGACGCTCGACCAGTTCCATATCCTGAAAGATTCTCATCAGTTCGGGATTGCGCGGACAGGATTTACCGTTAAAGAAATCTTCCCTTGTCATACCCCGCGGCAAACCGCCTGATGACGTAATTTCAATTCTGTCAGAGAACATCTCGAACTTCGGCGGATTGCTGTATGAGTAATCGTTGTGTAGATCGCGTTAATTAGCGTTTCACGCAGCGCTTGCGGATCAACCATAGGACGTTCTTCTCGCTTTGTCGCTGTGACCCGCGCGTAAATGTGGTTTTTAGCGGAAAACTTGTCTAAAATCCGCTCGGTTGCTTTAATCAAAGAACAATAACCGAAATTCTGGTTTTCCGTCAGAACGTCCCGATCCGTTCCGGCATACTTGGCAAACAACATCGGCATACCGTTATCGTCCGCACACAAATATGCGGTCATATTATATCGTCCTTCGTCAGTTGCAGATTATTTGCAAAAGAATTGTTCAAAGCCAGCTTTTTGCCGGCGTAATAAATATGCAGTTGCGTAAACGCCAAATGTTGATTCGGCGAAGGGATATTCCTCAACGACGTATGCGTTCTGCGATAATAAATAGAGTCTATCTGCTCCTGCGTCATGGGGGGCAGAACTGCCGATACGGATAAAGCACCCCCGCTCGCACATACCGTTGGTGCGAATATAATAGGGTTGTTCTTTGCCTTCGGACACCGTAACTTTAATAACGTCCAGACCGTTCAGACGTTCGCAGGCAATATCTTTTTTAAGCACACTCTTTACACGAAACGCAAAATGACGTTATCGTATAAAAAAATGCTAATGAAACTGCTAATGGATTTGCTAATGAAATTGCTAATAAAATCGGACTGGCGGGGAATTTTTATGGCGTATCTTATTGATTTTCAACAAAAACACATCTCTCTGGGGGATTATCCCACGTCCTCCGCCATTTTGGACAAGAACCCATTGTTTTCAACGGGTTCTTTTTTTTTGCGAAAGCTTCAAAAAAAGCGAGCTTTTAAAAGAAAAGCCCGCTTCATTCGTACTATAAAAAGTCAGTGTTAATCGCGAACCGGAACCAGTTCTTCATAAACGGCAAAAACATCCGAGGAAGGCGTTTTGTTGCATTTTTCACACAAAGGTACGATAAACCATCGGCGATCTTCCATGAAAGCTTTTTGAACATGTGCACCGACTTTGGCTTTTGCGCGGCAGTGCGCACATTCATGAGCTTTTTTCCCGCTTTTCTTTTCCCAAAAATCCAGCCAGGAAATATAGCCGTAAGGCGCTTTGTTGTCAGCAGTTCCGTTTAAGTTTTTTACAAGCATAAGCTTCTCCTTATAAAATTAATCTAAAAATTGACAAGAAGGGCTTAGCTTCGTAAACTGTTTTTGCGAAATGTCCGGAAGGTATTAAGACCTTCTTGCCACAGGAAGGGGAAGCTAACGCTTCCTCTTTTCTGTTATAAGGAGCATGCGATGTTTGACAAAAAAAGTCAACTGATTTTTTCATTAATGTACCCTATGCAAAAAAATCTTGTATAAAAAGAGAATTCTGCTATCTTGTTTTTTGGCAGAGAGGGGAATTTTTATGAAATTCGGGGAATTGTTTGATATTCACAGCGGGGTAACCGTACGTAACGGATATAAGGAAGAATGTGCAAAGCCGGTTCGCATTGTTTTGCCAAAGGATGTGCATGCGAACGGGAATATAGACGGTCATACGGTTTCCGTGCAGAATATCTATTATAAAAAAGAGCATCTTTTGCGCGACGGGGACATTCTTTTTTGTGCAAAGGGAACGATAAAGGCGGCGGCATTTTCAGGACAGCCCGAAGACTATGTGGCCTCTTCGGCTTTTTTTATTTTAAGTCCGAAAAGGGAATTGTTTTCCGCATACATAGCGGCATTTTTAAATTCGGAAATGATGAAAGGCGCTTACCGTTCGGCAACGAACGGGTCAACGATACCGTCTTTGCCGATAAGCTATGTATCGGGCATTCAGATACGGTTGCCGCCGTTAAGCGCGCAAAAGCGCGTGATAGAGTTGCTTGATTTGTATAATGAGAAGCTTGCGCTGTTAAGCAGGCGTACCGAATTGGAAACAAAAGCGCGGGATACGTTATTTAAAAAGATTTTTACGGGAGAATTGGTATGACGAACGAAACGGACGAAAAGCAGGCGAGATTAAACAATTTGCTGTGGAGTGCGGCGGATGCGGCGCGTTCGCACGTAGATGCTTCTGTTTTTAAAGATTATATTTTGGTTTTATTGTTTTTAAAATACCTTTCCGAGCTTTCCAAGAAGGAGGCTGCTGAGTTAAGGAAGCGTTACGGTTCGGATGAAGAGGCGTTACAGCGCCGTTTGAAGACGGGCAGATTTTATCTGCCGAAAGGGACGTCTTTTGATGAACTGTACGAGCAAAGGGGGAAGGACGATTTTGGTGCTCTGATTAATCAGGCGTTGCATGCGATTGAGGATGCGAACAAATCGACGCTTGAAAATATATTTCAGTCCGTTGACTTTAACAGCGAATCCGTTTTAGGCAAGAAAAGTAAACGCAATCCGATGTTGATAGGCTTGTTTGAAGTATTCAAGACGGCGGATCTTGATATATCCAATCAAGACGTTGTCGGAAATGCGTACATGTATTTGATTGAACGTTTCGGTTCGGATGCGGGCAAGAAAGCCGGGGAATTTTTTACTCCGGCCAAGGTGTCGGAGCTTTTAGCCAAGCTGGGTGGTGCGCGCGACGGTTTTTTAATTTTGGATCCGGCGTGCGGTTCAGGGGGATTGTTGTTGTTGGCGGGGCATGAAGTTCCTTCGGGCAATTGTGCGCTGTACGGTCAGGAGAGTGTCGGAACGACCTACAACATGGCGCGAATGAATATGTTTTTGCACGGCAAGAATTCTGCGCGGATTGAGTGGGGAGACAGCCTGCGTGAGCCGGCATTTGTTGAAGCGGACAGGTTAAAGAAATTTGATTTAGTGTTGGCGAACCCGCCGTTTTCATTGGACAACTGGGGTTATGACGATTTGCAATCGGACAAATACGGACGTTTTACGCGCGGGATGCCTCCGAAATCAAAGGGGGATTATGCGTTTATTTTGCATATGATAGCGTCGGCGAAGGACTTTACGGGGCGTGTTGCTGTTATCGTTCCGCACGGAGTATTGTTTCGCGGGGCAAGCGAGGGGCGCATACGTCAATCTTTGATAGAAGACAATTTATTGGATGCGGTTATCGGACTGCCTAAGGGTCTATTTCAGACGACTGACATTCCCGTAGCGATTTTAATTTTTGACAAGTCCCGACAGGCGGGCGGAAAGAATCAAGACCGTAAGGACATTTTGTTTATAGATGCCAGTCGGGATTACATCAGCGGCAAGAAGCAAAATACGTTATCGGACGATCACATTGAAAAAATTCTGACGACGTATCGTGAACGCAAGGAAACGGAAAAGTATTCGCATATTGCGCAACCCGAAGAGATTAGTGAGAACGATTATAACCTGAACATACCGCGTTATGTTGATACGTTCGAAGCAGAGGAGGAAGTTGACTTGCCGGCGGTCAAGGCGGAGATAGAACGTATAGAAGCGGAACTGACCGAGGTACAGGAACGAATGGACGGGTATTTAAAGGAACTGGGGCTGTAATAAGTTCTGTTCCTGTGAGGGAGATAGATGATAGTTTTTTAGGAAATAAATTATTTAAGGAAAACAATGGGAAAAAGAGAAGCAAAAAAAATTTTAACACAACAAGAAGCAGCTTTGGCGAAAGCAATGTTCTTATATACTGATAAGAACAATCAGCAAATTCTGTCGTATTTTATTCGTCCGGGGAACGATATAAACGGTCGCGTTATGACGCAATTACGTAAAAAGGTAATTCACAAAAACGTATCTCCCGCATCAAGAGAGGAAATGGAAGCTTTTATTAAAGAAAGAGAAATTCAATCCGGTCTGGTTATTCCGAAGACAGAAAATCCTATTGTTTTATATCAAATTCCCGGGCGAGAGATCGAGATTTCTGTAAGGATCGATGAAGCCAATGAAACTGTTTGGCTTACACAGTCCGAGATGGCACATTTGTTTAATAAAGATTTTAACACGATTAACGAGCATATTCAGAATATTTATAACGAGTGTGAATTAGAACCGATATCAACATCCCGGGAATTCCGGGATGTTCGAACAGAAGGGAACAGAACAGTTTCCCGTAAAGTGATGCAGTATAATTTGGATATAATTATTTCTGTTGGTTATCGGGTAAAATCCTACCAAGGCACGCAATTTCGTATTTGGGCGAACCGAGTTTTAAAGCAATATTTGTCCAAGGGCTTCGCATTAAATCAGAAAAAGCTGTTAGAAGAACAAGGAGAAAATCTTTCAGCTTTGCAAAAAGCGGTTGATTTAGTGCAAAGAGGTGTCAGTCAACGAATAACGTCTTTGGATGAAGCGGGGATCCTCATGCGAATTTTGTCGGATTTTTCGCAAGGCTTAAAGTTATTGGACGACTATGATAACAATGCTTTGGATGCAAGCGGAAAAACGGACAAAGAAGCCGTAATAATAGAAGTGAGCGAGTTTTTAGAAGTGATTGACAAAATGAAGCCGTGTTTTGAATCAGCTGTATTTGCCAATCCGAAAGACGACAGTTTTAATAGTTCTGTTAATCAGATTTATCAAACATTTGGTGGTCAGGATTGTTATTCGAGCATAGAAGAAAAAGCGGCAATGTTGCTTTATTTAATAACGAAGAATCACAGTTTTTCGGACGGGAATAAACGTATTGCGGCACAATGCTTTTTATATTTTTTGGAAAAGAACGGGCTTTTATATGAAGAAGGACAGCCAATAATTGACAATGCAACTCTGGCGGCTATAACGGTTTTGATTGCCGAAAGCAAATCTGATGAAATGGAAACAATTAAACAAATGGTTGTAAGTATTTTGAATAGGAATAAAATGAATTACGGGCAAGGCTGTAAAAAAGGATAAACGTACAGTAACGGAGAAAATAATGTCGGATAATGAGATGCAGAGGAATAAAGATGGAAATGTTATGGAAAATGGAATAGTTTATGTATTGTCAAATCCAGCAATGCCGGGACTTTATAAAATCGGGATAACGGGGCGTGAAGAATTGCGTGCCAGATTACGGGAATTATATGCCAATACGTCAATTCCTGTTCCATTTGAATGTGAATATGCGCGCAGAATAGATAACTACAAACAAGTTGAAAAAGCCCTTCATACAGCGTTTAGAACGGAACGAGTTAATCCCGAGCGTGAGTTTTTTAGGACGGAACCGGATCGTGTCAGAGCTGTTTTAGAGCGGTTTCCGGGTGAAGATGTTACACCCGAAGTGCGGAGAGATATTGATAAAGATACGACACCAACAGATAAAAGCGCAGGCGAACGATTGAAAAAAATCCGTCGCCCGCCATTGAATTTTGAAGAAATGAAAATACCTGTAAATTCTATACTGAAATTTGAAAGAGGCAATTTGTCGATTCAAGCAAGCGTAAGTTCTTCCAAACGAGTTTTGTACGAAGGACAAGAATACTCATTAACGGCATTAACTCGAAAGCTGTTAAAAATACCTTACGCTGTTGCTCCGTGTTCATATTGGACGTTTAACGGCAGGAATTTAGACGAGATTTACGAAGAAACATATCCGATTGAGGAATGATGTTAGGGGATAAAAATGGATCAAACATCCTTGTGGGTAACGTATCAATCTTTAATTTCAGCCATAATCGGCGCGGCATTTACAGCTGTACTGTGGATTTTAACAAGGTTTTTTAACGAACGGCAAAAAACATACGAACGTCGTTATGCTATATATAAAGCTTTAATTTCAAATGTACGAAATGTTGTCTCTTTTGAATTTGTTTCATCTTACAATATGCTGTTGGTTGAGTTTCAAAATGATAAAAAAATATTAGCGGCACGAGATAAATTTTTAGATTGTGTTAAGCGAGACCCCGCAAAAGACGAGGATGGACAGAAAAGACAGGACGCCGATTTTGATGATGCTCTTGTTCGTTTGATTGATGCCGTAGGAAAAAGTATCGGCATCAAAATGGAACAAATGGATATAAAAAACAAAGTATATATGCCTAAAGCTTTCGTGGACAATGAGCAAACGCAACGAGATTTAATCGCTTTAAATAAATCAGTATTAAAAGAATGGGATATTCTTTTAAAAAGATGCAATGAAGCCTATGTTGTTTTGCAGGAAGGTCAATCGAATGACGAAGACTAATCAAAAAATTCCTGTGGGGTGGAGTGTTAAAAAGTTGGGAGAAATAGGAACGTTTGTATCAGGTGGAACGCCTGATACAGAAAAGCCTGAATATTGGAATGGAGATATAGTCTGGCTAACTCCTTCTGAAATAACAAAATTGAAAACAAGATTTGTGTCGGACAGTGAAAGAAAAATAACGAAATTAGGATTGAAAAATAGTTCTGCCGTTCTTTTGCCTAAAAATAGTCTGATTATATGTACCAGAGCAACTGTCGGAGATTGCTGTATTAATACTAAAGAAGTTTCTACAAATCAAGGGTTTAAGAATTTAATACCAAATAATAATTGTGTTGATTTTTTATATTATTTGATTTCTATTCATAAAAATGATTTAATCCGTAGAGCCTGCGGCAGTACATTTCTTGAAATTTCAAAACATGATATTGAAAAGCTTAAATATGTTTTTCCCCCATTAGCGGAGCAAGAGAAGATTGCGGAGATTTTAAGCTGTTGGGATGAAGGCATTGAAAAATTGTCGGCGTTGATTGAAAAAAAGAAACTTCAGAAAAAAGCCTTGATGCAAAAACTATTGACCGCAAAAATTCGTTTGCCCGGCTTCACTGATCCGTGGAAAAATGTAAAATTAGGTGATTTCTTAATATTTCAAACGGGCTTCCCTTTTGATTCCCAATTTTTTAATCAAGATGGAAACGGCATTAGACTAATCAAAAACAGAGATTTAAAGTCAGATGATCAGATGTATTTTTATTCTGGAAACTACAGTACTGATGACATAGTTAATGACGGAGATATCTTGGTCGGTATGGACGGAGACTTTTTGCCGTGTTTGTGGAAAAAAGGAAGGGCTTTGTTGAATCAAAGAGTCGGACGAGTGATATGTAAAAAAAATCTAAATCATATTTTTGCTTATTATGCTCTGTCTTCTCCTCTTGAAAAGATACAGAATAAAACAGCGTCTACTACGGTTAAGCATTTATCCCATGCAGGCGTTTTGGAAATTAAAACGATAATTCCTTCATCCCTTGCCGAACAAAAGGCTATCGCGGACATTCTTTCCAAAGCCGATGCAGAAATCGAGCTGTTAAACAAAAAACTGGCGGCTTTTAATCTGGAAAAAAAAGCCATGATGCAAAAACTTCTGACCGGGCAAATCCGAGTGAAAGTGAATTAAAATGAAAGACAAAATGAAAAAACTCTATCAACGTAAAACAGTATTAAAAATACATAATAATAAAAAATATAAATGCTATGATCCTAAAGAAAGTATATCCCCTTTGGGATACGAATTCATTGAAACAGTCCATGACGATGATACTTATATTATCGATCGGATCAAGAGACCTCAGGACGAAAATCCTTGTTTGGCCGTACGTTGGTATATAGCAAGCAGCGAATATGTATCTAAAGCCGATTCCGAAAAAATATGCACGGGATTCCCGAATTCACGCGGTTATCCGACATGGTTCATTTTGCCGAATATTATGTCGGGGGATGTCTATAACCATTTGATACATCATAATAATACAAAATAAGGATATAAATATGGTGCAATCCTACGTTCACCTGTGCTTTGACGAAGCAACTCAATCGCAATTGCCGTGCGTGGAAATGTTGGTCAACATGGGATGGAATTTCCTATCAAAAAACGATTTGGAGGCCGCTCGAAACCAAAATCCGGCTAAATCAATCCTGATAAATATTTGCGAACAAGCCTTGGATAATTTTAACCGTTTCGAATATCTTGGAAAATCTTATCACTTCTCTCCTAAAAATATCGCTGACGCCGTCTTCGATTTGGAAAACTATCCCATGAAAGGATTGATGACTTCTTCGGCTGAAGTCTACGCCGATTTAATCGCCGGACGTGACTTGAAAGAATTCGTGAACGGAAAAGAATCTTCTTTCGATTTTAAATTCTTCGATTTCGAAAATATTCAAAATAACGTCTTCCATGTCGCCGTCGAAGTCCCCCTGCAGGGAAAAGAAAATATTCGCCCGGATATCGTGTTGTACGTCAACGGAATTCCAATGGTCGTTATCGAAAACAAAAAATCCGCCGTCGATGTCCGCGAAGCCGTCGTCCAGATCGTTGATTACCAAACAAAATGCCCCCGTTTCTTCTTGTTCCCGCAGTTGTTAATCGCAACAAATAAATCTGAATTCCTGTACGGAACAACAGGAACTCCTAAAAAATTCTTTTCCGTGTGGCAGGAAAAAAATTTCGACGAAATCGCTTGTCAAAATATAATGACAAAAAAAATCAATAATGAAATCTATCAAAAAATTCTGAACGATTTAAACGGATCCGATTGTAAGCATAAGCAAAATACAAATCTTAGAATTATATCGGAACAGGATAAAGGCGTCTTCGCTTTGCTGGAACCTCATCGACTGATGTCTTTAATCAAAAACTATATCATTTATGACGCAGATAAGAAAAAAATCGCTCGACACCAGCAAATTCGCGCAATCCTTAATACAAAAAAAAATGTCGGAAACTTCATCGAAAATACTCGGCAGGGCGGGTTGATATGGCATACTCAGGGATCAGGTAAATCCTTGACAATGGTAATGCTCGCTAAAAATATTTTCGCCGATAAATCTATCAAAAATCCCAGAATCATCGTCGTAACAGACCGAAAAGATTTGGACAGACAAATCAGAGATACGTTCAAAAATTGCAAACTGAAACAAAACGTCGTTCAGGCAAAATCCGCTGCGGATCTGATGCGAAAACTCAAAGAAAAAGAAAGCGGCGTCATTACAACGTTGGTTCATAAATTTGATGCCGCCTTTAAACGCGGCGATTCCTTCGTCGATAACGACCCCAATATCTTTGTCTTTATTGACGAAGCGCACAGAACCCAAACCGGAAAAGCTAATGCAAATATGAATAAAATATTGCCAAATGCTTGCATCATCGCTTTTACCGGTACGCCGTTGATGAAAGGCGAACACGCAAGCTTTATTAAATACGGCGGGTATATCGATAAATACACAATTGACGAAGCGTTGCAGGATAAAAATATCTTGCCCTTGATCTATGAACAACGGCAAATCTTTTTCGAACAGTACGAAGGGTTGGTCAAAAAGAAAATTGACGAAGATGACGATTTCCAAAGATTGTCCCAAGAAAACAAAAAAAAATTACAACAGGAAATTAAAGCCCGCGTCTTATTCGAACTGGATGATGTCGTCGAAGATATCGGAAAAAATATCGCAGACCACTTTAAAACAAACGCATTCCTGCACGACGGAACCCCAAACGGTTTTAAGGCTCAGTTGGTTACTCCGTCAAAAGCTGCTGCCGTTAAATTTCAAAAGTATTTTGAAACAAAAACAAATATCGAAACCGCCGTCGTCATTTCAAACGAAAACGGAAAGGCACAACATGACACCGAAGAAAAAAAAGAAGTCCGCGATTTCTTAAAAGAAAAAAATGAAAAATTCGGATCTTTGGAAGAATATGAAAAAAAATGCATCAAAAGCTTTAAAGACAGCGATACGGGGATTCAAATTTTGATCGTTGTCGATAAGCTTTTAACAGGCTTTGATGCTCCGAGAAATACGTTCTTGTATTTGCTTCGCCCCTTGCAAGATCACAACCTTTTACAAGCCATCGCGCGCGTTAATCGTTTGTGCGACGAAACAAAAGAACAAAAAACCGCAGGATATGTCATTGATTATTCTAAAAACCAAGAACACATAACAGATGCCATGCGTTTGTTCTCAAAATATAATCAGGAAGACGTCAAGGGGACGCTAAGCGACTTAAACAGCAAAATTCAAGAATTAGACCGTTGTTATGAAGAACTTTGCGACATCTTTGCACATATAAGAAATGCCGCGGACGAAGAAGAATATATTCAAATATTGGCTGATGACGAAATCAGAAAAGATTTTTATAAAAAAATAAACCGCTTTATTTCGGTATTTGCCGAAACTTCGGTTCTGAACGGCTTTGAACACGCGTTCGGTCGAGAAAAAACGGAATTATTTCAAAAACAGTCGTTCAAATTCCTTGCCGTTAAAAAAGCCGCCGCATGCAGGTACGCCGATCATGTCGATTTAACGGCATATCGCCAAAAAATTTATCGCGTTTTACAAACAGCCGTCAGCGTCAAAAATATTGAGCAGCTGACAAAACCCATAGATATCATGAACTTGGACAGTATGAAAAAAGATTTGGAGCATATGTCCGCAAAATCGGCAGCCGAAGCTATGGTCGCAAATATGGTACGAAAAGTGTCCGTGTCAATGGAAGCCGATCCTGAATTTTATCAATCATTTTATGAAAAAATTCAGGAACTGATCGAAAAATTAAACAAAGCGTCTGAAGCCGAATACGCAGATATGTTTGAAGACGCTAAGCTCTTGCAACAAAGCTTGGCAAAACACGAAGCTGAAAAACATTCCGACGATAACGTTTCCGATTTGTTTTATCGAAATTTGTCGGAGCTGTTCGCGGCATTGCAGGGAAAAGATTTGCGCGAAGAAACAAAAAAACTGATCAATGAATTTAAAAAGTCTTTGATCGTTGATTGGTCGGTCAATCCAGAAACCCAACGCATGATCAAAAGAAGAATGGACGATTACCTTTATGAAACCTACGGTGCGGTTTTAAACGATAAATCTTTGGATATCGTCGATACTTTGATGGACTTGGCTTTGCATAACAAAGAGCTTTTTGATGTCAGATAAAATCTTATTTATCGGAAACAAAAAATATCCGTTTGATCTGATTTTGTCTCAACGCAAAACAGCGACTATTTATGTGACGAATGAAGAAAAAATCATTGTCAAAGCCCCTTTGAATGTTTCTTTTGAACGCATTGATGCGTTTGTGAACAGCAAAAAAAAGTGGATTTTAAAACAGCTGGAAGAAATTGAAAAATATCGACAGGCTCCCGATCAAAAACGCTTTTTATCGGGTAGCCCCGTCTTATATTTGGGAAGACAATACAAACTTGTCGTCCAACAGTCCGCCGACGGATGCGAACAGGTAAAATTGGCAAAAAACCAAATCTTTGTTTTTACAAAACAAAACCCAAACGACGATATTCATAACGGCTCGTTAATTCAAATGTGGTATGATGAACAGCGCAGGAAAATATTTAAAGAACGTTTTTTAAACGTTTCTTTGAATTTTCCGGAAGCACAAAAATTGCGTTTGTCCGTCGCAAAAATGAAAAGCAGATGGGGAAGCTATCGTACAGACGGCACCGTTGTTTTGCACCCTGATTTGATCAAAGCGTCCAAACAATGCATTGATTATGTCTTAACCCATGAATTTTGTCATCATTACCATAAGCGGCATGATGAAGATTTTTACCGGCTTCTTGATAAAAAAATGCCGGATTGGAAAAACATTAAAGAAAAATTAGAATTGCGTTTTGCAAAAAATTAAAGTGCTTCCTAGTTTGAAAACGCCTCTTTTTTTATGATTGTTTAATGCGGAAAAACATATTAAAAAAGCCCTAATTCATTTTTGTTTAAAGGAAAAACCGTATGGCAGAAAAACACGTCAAGCTACTTATTCTCGGATCGGGCCCCGCAGGCTATACGGCGGCCATTTACGCCGGAAGAGCGTCGTTAAACCCCGTCATTATCGCAGGAATGCAGTTGGGCGGACAAATCACGACAACTTCTTTCGTTGAAAACTATCCCGGATTTCCCGAAGAAATCGGCGGGACGGAATTGGTCGGCAAAATGCAGGAACAAGCCGAACGCTTCGGAGCCGAAATCGTTTACGATACGGCGGTTCGCGTTGATTTTTCAAAACGCCCGTTTTCGTGCACGCTGGATTCGGGAGACGTCTATACCTGTGATGTCATGATTATTGCAACGGGGGCTTCGGCAAGAACGTTGGGGGCTCCGGGCGAAGACGATTTGCGCGGCAAAGGCGTTTCTTACTGTGCAACGTGCGACGGCTTTTTCTATCGCAATAAAAAAGTCGCCGTCATCGGAGGCGGAAACGCCGCCGTCGAAGAAGCCCTGTACCTGTCAAATTTGGCTCAGGAAGTTTTTTTAATCCATCGCAGGGATTCTTTCAGAGCGGAAAAAATTCAGCAAGACCGTCTGTTTAACAACCCTAAAATTAAAATCATCCGCGATACCGTCGTTGAACGGTTCTTAGGAACCCCCGACGGCGCGGGATTGACCGGGCTTGCGTTAAAGAACGTCAAGACAGCCGAAACGTCGGAGCTTTTGATAGACGGAGCTTTTGTCGCCATCGGTTATTTGCCGAATACCGATATTTTCAAAGGACAGCTTGAATTGGATAACGCAGGCTTTATCGTAACGGAACCTGGCTTGCCTTTTACAAACGTCAAGGGTGTTTTTGCCGCAGGCGACGTTCAAGACGCCCGTTATCAACAGGTTATTACGGCGGCTGCCGGCGGATGCCGCGCCGCGATAGAAGCGGAAAAATACATTTCTTTGTCGGAATGACGAGGAAAAGACAAGTATTGAAAAAGCGGCTTTTCAAAAAGCCGCTTTTTTATATCAGTAATAATATTCGCCGTATTCGTCGGCAGGAGAAGGCTGGATTTCTTCCTGTACGGGGGCGGGTTGTTCCTGAACGTCCGGTTCGGGAGAGACCGGTTCGGAAGAGGGAATGTTCCCCGCAATGTTAAACAGGCAGAAATGGTTAACGCATTTTCTGGATAATCCGCCGACGGGGGGACAGTGCGTGTCATCGGTGCATTGAACGCAGGTATAAGGCAAAGACTGATACGGGACGGGAATGCAAAACGGAGCTCCGGGAGAACAGACGGCTTCGCGGCACGGGTCTTTTTTTGCGCATTTAAAGCCTTTGACGCATTCCATTCCTTCGGGGCAGTCTTCATGATACAGGCAATCGACGCATTTATAGGTATGCGGTTTTTCGGGGCCTGTCGGGATACAGAATTTTCCGTCGATGCAGGGGTTGGGATTGCATATTTTTACGCAACGCAAGCCGACGCATTCTTCGGAAAATTTGCAATCCGAATTTTCCGTGCACGTGATTTGTTGGTTTGACGGGCGAACCATTGTCGGGTTTGTGGAACCCGAAGCCGACGGGTCGCCCAATTTTACGGAACGAGCGGAACCGTCGCAGGGAAGCAAAGCCAATAAAGCGGCAAAAACGGCGAATTTGAACATACAATAAAATTCCTTCAGTCTTTTTCTTTTCAATAATTATACGAAAAAACGGGCATTAAAGGAACGTTTAAAGCGTGCGGAATTCCATTCTGTGTTTTTTGGGGTTGTAACACAAAGCCAATTTTCCGTTTTTCAAAGCGGTGGCGTCTTTTCCAAAAACGTCAAACCGCCATCCTTTCAAGGCGGGAATGTCGGGATTGTCTTCGGCGGCCAACAGGTCGACATCGTCGGAAGACGCAATCAGTTTTTCGGCGACGTCGTTTTGTTCGGCTTTGACGGTTAACAGCAGTTTTAGCATTTTTGCCAAAGCTCTGGTTCCTTTGGGCAAGTCGCGTTTGACGGGGTGTTCCGGAAACGAAGCGGGATCGCGCGCCAACGTTTGGGCGATGACGTTTCTGGCGGCGGTTCCGAGACGTCCTTCGGCGAACCCTTGGGGCAGGGAACGCATTCCTTTCATTTCTTCGAGCGTTTTTGGAGCACTCGCGGCGATTTCCAACAACAGTTCGTCGCGCATGATATGCTTTCTCGGTCTGTCGTGTTTTTGGGCTTCTTCTTCACGCCAAGCCGCCAAAGCCTGCAAAATCGCCAAAAATTCGGGATTATTAGAGCTTTGTTTGATTCTCAGCCAAGCTTCCTGCGGATCGTTTTCATAAGTCTTCGGGTCGGATAAAAAGGCGATTTCTTCGGCGACCCAGTCGGTTCTTTGCGTTTGTTCCAGAATTTCGGTCAGCTTGGCGTAAACGTCGCGCAGATAGGTAACGTCGCACAACGCGTACTTGACTTGTTTTTCGCTCAGCGGTCGGCGGGACCAATCGGTAAAGCGCATGGTTTTGTCGATTTCGGTTTTAAGCAGTTTTGAAACCAACGTTTGATAGCTGACGGATTCTCCGAACCCGCATACCATGGCGGCGACTTGGGTGTCAAAGAGGGGAGCGGGGACTTTGCCCGTCAGGTGGTAAAAGATTTCGACGTCCTGTCTGGCGGCATGAAAGACCTTGACGATGGTTTCATCCTGCATGATTTCAAAGACGGGCGTTAAGTCAATACCGTCAGCCAGAGGATCGACGCAGGCGGCGTCGTCAACTGACGCCAGCTGTATCAGGCACAGGCGCGGCCAATAGGTTTTTTCGCGTATGAATTCGGTGTCAACCGTAATAAAGGGATGCCCTTTTAATTTACGGCAGAAATCTTTAAGTTCTTCGTTTTTTTGTATCAGTACCGACATTTTTTTTCGCTTTTGAAATCTTTGAAAAATAGGAAGACGGTTTCTTTTTACATAAAAACGCGCACAAAAGACACCGTTATTTTTTTAAAGGTGATTTTTATCACATTTTCTTGCGTTTTCGGCAAGAGTCTGTATCTTAATAAATTAAAGAAGGCTCTTTATACGGGATAGAATATGTTTACGGCCGCCGACGGCGAAAAATTCGTTAAGGAAAAATACGGGATACTTCCTCTTTCCGAAATTTCGGAAACTCTGGGAAAAAATATAGCCTGGGGGGTTGACCGTACTTTGGAAAAAGGTGTGGCAAAACGACTGTGGCCGGAAAATCTGTCTTATGATTCGTTGGTGAAATCCAACGATTTGATGTACCGATTTTTGGAAATCAGCCACAGGCATCCCGAATTGTTTTCCGATGATGTTTTCGACAAATCGGTTTCTGCGCCGATCGGTCCCGAAACCCGTATGTCGAACGGGTTATTTTTTAAGCAAATCGAACAGTATTTGGTCTACACGACGGCAAAAATCCAATTCAACAAATACCTTCCCGAAGGGATGGATGCGCGCAAACTGACCATGATTGCGCCGTATTTGGCGTATTCGTGGCAGTTGCCTTTTTTGCAGGCGTATGAAAATATGCGCGAAGAAATTATTTTGGAAGTCGGCCCCGATTTGTTGGAAATCAGGACGAAACGCGGTCTGAATGCGCTGATGCGCCTGAAGTACGAAGAAATCGTCAAAGCGCGATCGCTGTTGCACGAAAAATTCGGCGACGTTTTAAGGATGAACCCTGTCGGCATCAGGAATCTGTTGGAATGCTCGACGGAAAAATATCAGGAATTGTCTTCGATTTTGCATGAAAAGATTTATGCGTTTTTGTGTCGGGACAGCGAGTTGTTTGATGATGTTTTAAAAACGCCGCGCGAGATATTGGAATTGTTCGGCGAAGATTTGTTAAACGTTTCTTCGCGGACGTTTCGCCGTTTATTACGGCTTCCGAAAGATCGTGCGATTTTGTTTATGAAAAAACTGGTTGAACTGTATCCTCAGGTAACCAAGAAATTTGCGTCTTCGGATTTTGTGAATTTCACGTTCAGAAGGGCGATTGAACGTTTGCTGGACGTTGAAGGGGACAGCGCGTATTTCCAGGAAGTCGTTCGCTTGAAAACCAAGGCGATGAAAGAAGTTATTCCGTCGGAAAAAGCGGATTGATTTCTTAATTTTATGTTGACAAAGCCCAAGGGCGAAACCAATATTCACGATAGTTTATTTACATACAGCGAGGAAATTTCCATGCATATTTATCGTTCGCACAATTGCGGTCAGCTTCGTCTGTCGGACGCGGGGATAACGGCGCGTTTGTCGGGATGGATTCACCGTAAACGCGACCACGGCAATTTGGTGTTTATCGATTTGCGCGACCACTACGGTCTGACCCAATGCGTTGTTGACGTGTCCAGCCCCGTATTCAAGGTTTTGGAACGTCTGCGCCCCGAAAGCGTCATTTGCGTTACGGGCAAGGTTGTCAAACGCGAAGGCGATACGGTGAATAAGAATTTGCCGACGGGCGAAATCGAATTGCACGTTGAAGAAGCGGAAGTCCTGTCGGAAGCGGACATTTTGCCGATGCAGGTGGCGGGGGATTACGACAATCCCGAAGACGTTCGTTTGCGCTACCGTTTTTTGGATTTGCGCCGCGAAAAGCTGCATAACAACATGGTTTTGCGTTCCAAAGTGATTGCATCGTTGCGCCGCCGCATGATTGAAGAAGGCTTTGTCGAATATCAAACGCCGATTTTGACGGCTTCCAGCCCCGAAGGCGCTCGCGACTTTTTGGTTCCCAGCCGTTTGCATCCGGGTAAGTTCTATGCTCTTCCTCAGGCTCCGCAACAATTTAAACAGCTGTTGATGGTGTCGGGGTTTGACCGCTATTTCCAGATTGCGCCGTGCTTCCGCGACGAAGACAGCCGTGCCGACCGTTCTCCCGGCGAATTTTACCAGCTGGACTTTGAAATGGCGTTCGTAACGCAGGAAGACGTCTTTGCGGCAATCGAACCCGTTTTGTACGGCGTGTTTGAAGAATTCGGCAACGGTAAAAAAGTTACGCCCGCGCCGTTTCCCCGCATTCCGTACGCCGAAGCGATGCTGAAATACGGTTCGGACAAGCCTGATCTGCGTAATCCGCTGATTATTACGGACGTTACGGACATTTATCGCGGTTCGGGCTTCGGCATTTTTGCCAACGCCGTCGAACGCGGATCTTTTGTTCGTGCAATTCCGGCGCCCGGAGCCGCTTCAAAACCGCGCAGCTGGTTCGACAAGATGAATGACTGGGCGCGTACGATCGGTATGCCCGGCATCGGCTTTATCACCTTTACGAACGAAGGACCGAAAGGCGCCATCGCCAAGAATTTGGATGAAGAACGCATCAAGGCCATTAAAGAAACCGTCGGCGTCAAAGAAGGCGATGCCGTGTTCTTTGTATGCGAAAAGAAAGGAAACGTCGAAAAATTCGCGGGTCAAGTCCGTACGAAAGTTTGCGATTTGTTGGAATTGGGCGAAAAGGATGCTTTCCGTTTCTGCTGGATTACCGATTTCCCGATGTTCGAATTGGACGAAGAAACGCATCAGGTATGTTTCTCGCACAATCCGTTTTCGATGCCTCAGGGCGGAATGGATGCCCTGTTGAATAAAGATCCGTTGGAAATCAATGCGTATCAGTACGATATCGTTTGCAACGGCATTGAATTGTCGTCGGGCGCCATCAGAAACCACCGCCCCGACATTATGTATAAGGCCTTTGAAATCGCGGGTTACGGCCCCGAAGTCGTTGAACAGAAATTCGGCGGCATGCTGAGCGCGTTCAAGTTCGGCGCTCCTCCTCACGGCGGTGCCGCTCCGGGCGTTGACCGCATGGTTATGTTGCTGGCTGACGAACCCAATATTCGCGAAGTCATTCTGTTCCCGATGAATCAACAGGCTCAGGATTTGATGATGCAGGCTCCTGCCGAGGTAACGCCGAAGCAGTTGAAAGAACTGCATATCAAAGTCGAAATGCCCAAAGTCGTTGAGAAAAAGTAAAACAAAATAAAATTAAAAGCGGGGAAGAAAAATCTTCCCCGTTTTTTTAAAAAACATCCTTGACAGAGAACGGAAGTTCCCTTCATACTTTTTTCGGTTTGAATTATAAGGGATTTTTTAAAATTCATGGACGACACCGATCATAGTACCGGCGCCGATACAAGTGAAGAGCACTGTAGAAAGCAGGGAAACCTGCCTGCTTATTTTTCTGTTTTTGCCGAATTTAAGTTAAAAGGCCTGCATTATTTTAATGTCGGGCGTTTTGGCATGCCTGTTTCAAACCGAAATAAAACTGATGACTGTTTATAAAAAGGAGAAAATTTAAATGGACGACCATATACCGACGCCTTGGCACGCACAGCCGTTGGAAGAGGTTTATAAAGAACTGGAAACTTCACAGGAAGGGTTGAGCGACGCCGAGGCGGAAGCAAGGCTTAAAAAATACGGCAGAAACGAACTGCGCCGTACGGAACAGCGAAGCATATTCAGAATGCTGAGGGAACAGCTGACCGACGTTATGGTTTTAATTTTGATAGCGGCGGCGGCATTATCGGCTTTTTTGGACGAATGGGCCGAAGCGGCGGTCATTATGGTCATTGTGGCGATTAATGCGTTAATCAGCATTATTCAGGAAAAGAAAGCGGCAAACGCGCTGGAAGCTTTGAGGAATTTAAGTGCGCCGAACGCACGCGCGTTGCGTCAGGGCGAAGAAAGCGTCGTCCCCGCGGCGACACTGGTTCCGGGCGATATCATATATCTGGAAGACGGTTGCATCGTTCCTGCCGACGTACGCTTGATTGAAACGAACAATTTAAAGATACAGGAAGCGTCTTTGACGGGCGAATCCGTTCCCGTTGAAAAAGACGCCGACGAACTGTTTCCCAAAGACGTTGCTTTGGGCGACCGTTTGAACATGGCTTACACGTCGTCAATCGTCATGTACGGCAATGCGACGGGTGTCGTCGTCGGTACGGGAATGAACACCGAAGTCGGTCGTATCGCCGATTTGTTGGAAGAACAGGACGATTTCGATACGCCGTTAAAACGCAAGCTGAATGCCGTCGGAAAAACGCTCAGCATTGTCGGTATTATCGTCTGTATTTTGATTTTCGGTATCGGATTTTTATACGGCCGTCCGCTGATTCCGCTGTTGATGACGGCGATTTCTTTGGCGATTTCCGTAATTCCCGAAGGCTTGCCTGCAACGGCGACAATCGTTATGGCGTTGGGCGTACAACGTATGGCAAAACGCAACGCGCTGGTGCGCAAATTGCCCGCCGTTGAAACGTTGGGCGGTGCGACCGTGATTTGTTCGGATAAAACGGGGACGTTGACGCAAAATAAAATGACCGTGACGGAAATTGCCGTGAACGGTGATTTTGCTCATAAACGTTCTTTGTCGGTCAAAGAAGCCGTTGAACGTCATTCAAAGATGTATAAAAACATTGTTCATGCGGCATCTTTGTGTAACAACGCGTCGTTGGATCCCGATCGTCCGGGTGAAATTTTGGGCGACCCGACGGAAGGCGCTTTGATTTTTCTGGCCGAAAAATTCGGTATAGATCAGGAAGAATTTGAAGAAGCTCATCCCTGCTTGTTTGAACAGCCGTTTGATTCCGACAGAAAACGAATGACGACGGTTCACGACATGGACGGCGTTTTGACGGCGTATACCAAAGGTGCGACCGATGAAATGTTGCCGTTGTGCACGCATATTCAGACCGAAGACGGCATTCGCCCCATTACGGAACAAGACAAAATCAACATTCGCGAAATGTGTTTGGAAATGTCTTCCAGAGCGTTGCGCGTATTGGGTTTTGCCGAACGCATTATGACGTCCATTCCCGAAGAGGACGACGAGAACATAGAATACAATATGACGTTTTTGGGCATAGTGGGCATGATAGACCCGCCGCGAAAAGAAGTCCTTGATGCCGTTCAGACGTGTCGAACGGCGGGTATTCGCGTTATCATGATTACGGGCGACCACAAAGTAACGGCGACGGCGATTGCCAAGGAATTGGACATTTATCGCGACGGCGACACGGTGATTTCGGGTGACGAACTGGCAAAGATGAGCCAGTCTTCGTTGGACGAAGCCATCAAGACGACGACCGTTTTTGCCCGTGTTACGCCTAAAGACAAGCTGAACATCATTCAAGCGTTAAAGCGCACGAAAGAAGTCGCGGCGATGACGGGGGACGGCGTGAACGATTCTCCTGCGTTAAAGGCGGCGGACATCGGGGTTGCCATGGGCAAAAGCGGTACGGACGTTGCCAAAGACGCTTCCGACATGATTTTAACGGATGACAACTTTACCACGATTGAATACGCCATTCGCGAAGGTCGGCGCGTTTATCGCAACATTCAAAAGGTGATTCAGTTTTTATTGGCGGGGAACATTGCCGAAATCATGGTTTTGTTCATTGCGACGATTTTGAACTGGGACGCGCCGATTTTGGCGGTTCATATCCTGTTGATTAATTTGGCGACGGATACGTTGCCGGCGTTGGCTTTGGGCGTTGACCCCGTCAGCAAAAACATCATGAGGCATAAGCCCGTCAAGTCGGGAACCCTGTTTGAAAAAAGCCTGATTTTCCGCGTGGCTTTGCACGGTACGTTTATTGCGGCGGCGACGTTGGGGGCTTATTTGTACGGTTTAAAAACCGCCAGCTATCCCGTTGCGATGACGATGGCGTTTTTGGTGCTTTCGATTTCTCAGCTGTTCCATGCGCTTAACCAGCGTTCCAATACGGAATCCGCATTTGCCCGCGGCGAACAGGTCAACTGGTATTTGTTCGGCGCCATGGTGTTGTCCGGATTGATTTTGGCGGCGATTGTCTTTATTCCGAAGCTGGAAGCTTTCTTTAAACTGACGGATTTGACGTTATCCCAATGGGAAATCGTTGCGGCATTTTCCTTGTTGCCGTTGGCTTTGGTCGAATTGACAAAGTTCATCAGCAGGATGATGCGTAAAAAAGCCTGATCGGTAATAAAATAAAAAGGCGGAGAATTTTCTCCGCCTTTTTTTTATTTCGCAACGGACATCATCAGCTTGATGCGGTTGATTTGATTGGTTTCGCTGGCGCCCGGATCGTAATCAACGGCGATAATGTTGGCTTGGGGGAAACGGTTTTTGATTTCTTTGATAAATCCTTTTCCCGTAATGTGGTTCGGCAGACAGCCGAACGGTTGCATACAAAGCACGTTATTGACGCCTGAATCCAATAATTCGATGATTTCCGCCGTCAACAGCCATCCTTCGCCGGTTTGATGCCCCAAAGAAATTAAGCCTTTGGTTTTCTTTCTTAAGCTTCTGAAAAAGATGGGCGGATCGAAACGTTTGCTGCGTTTGAAACCGAACCGCATTGACCAGCGGCACATTTCCAGAAAAGCAATGCTGACGGCGCTTAATGCCGACGTTTTCCAAGATCCCGACAGATGATGATAGTTAAAGATATGGTCGTAAAATCCGTACAGCATAAAGTCCATAAAATCGGGAACGACGGCTTCTCCGCCTTCCTGTTCAACGACTTTGACGGCTTGGTTGTTGGCGTCGGGATGGTATTTCAGCAATATTTCGCCGACCAAGCCGATACGCGGTTTGCGCGGAATGTCCTTTAACGGCAGGGTGTCAAATTCTTTAATCATTTTGAGCATGTTGACGTTAAATTTGAAAATGTTCCCGTCAACCAGATTCTTTTTAATGATTTCCACCCATTTATCCGCCAAAGCCTGCGTACTGCCTTTGACTTTCTCATACGGGGCGACGCGGTTTCTCATACGCATCAAAGCGTCGCCGTAACAGCCTGCCATAATGGCGCGCATCATGGCTTTTCTGCCGGGACTGAAGCCCAGATTTTGACGGCTGCCGCTGACGTTGACGGTTAAAACCGGCACATGGGACAATCCGCATTGGTTCAATGCGCGACGCAATAATCCCGCATAGTTTGACGCGCGGCATCCTCCGCTGGTTTGAGAAACCAGCAAAGCGATTTTATTCGTATCGTAATTGCCTTTTTGAATGGCTTGCAACAGTTGTCCGATAACGACGATGGCAGGGAAACAGGCGTCGTTGTTGACGTGTTTCAGACCTAATTCGACGGCGGACTTGCTGACTTTCGGCAATTGTTCGACTTTGTAGCCTTCGCTGGCAAAGACGGTTTCCATAAACTGGAAATGTGTCGGAGAAAGCTGAGGAATAAGAATCGTATGCGTTTTTTTCATTTCGGGCGTAAAAACGGGCGGGCGGTTTGCCGGATGCGTTTTTACGGCGTTTTCGTTCAGGTGCATATCCTTTAACGCGGCCAGCAAAGAGCGGATACGGATTTTCGCAGGTCCCAGATTTGCGCCTTCGTCGATTTTTATTTGAGAATACAATCTTCCCTTTGAAATGACAATTTCTTCCAGCTGGTCGGAAGTAATGGCATCAATGCCGCATCCGAAGGAGACCAGCTGTAAAATTGCCAGATTATCGGTGTCGGCGGCAAAAGTACCCGCCCGATAAAGTCGGGAATGATACGTCCATTGGTCTCTGACGCGCAACGCTTCGGGATTGGGGCGTAAGTGCGCGACGGAATCTTCGGTCAGAACAGCCAGCCCGCATGAATTGATCAGTTCGGGAATGCCGTGATTGACGGCAGGGTCGATATGGTAGGGATGCCCTGCCAGAACGACGCCGAATTTTCCTTCTTTTTTCAACGTTTCGACGGCTTCAATGCCTTTTTTGCGAATGTCTTTTTGGAAGTTTTTAAGGGCGACGAAGCCTCTTTTAACGGCGGAATTTAATTCTTTTAAAGGAATGTCGGCAAACAAAGGCACCGTTTTTAAGCGTTTGGGCAGAATCTTTCGATCCAAAGGCAAAAACGGCGCAAAGAAAGGAATGCCGCTTTCTTTAATTTCCGTAATATTTTTTGCCAACAATTCGGGATATCCCGTTACGACGGGACAGTTATAGCTGTCGGCTTGAGAGGCAAATTCCTTTTGTTCTCTGGGAATGCACGGATAAAAGATGTAATCGACGTTTTTGGCAATCAAATCCATAATGTGCCCGTGAGCCATTTTCGCGGGATAACATACCGTCTGGGACGGAATGGACGCATACCCGCTGAAAAACAGCTTTTTCGACGAAGGGGAAGACAGCTCGACCCTGAAGCCCAGTCGCGTCAGCAACGTGAACCACAAAGGATAGTCTTCGTACATATTCAAAGCGCGGGGAATGCCGACGACGCCTCTTTTGGCTTTTTCTTTGGGCAAAGGTTCGTAAAAATCAAACAGACGTTTGTATTTGTATTCATACAGATTGATGTTTGTATTTTTTGTGTGCCCCGCACCGCGTTCACATCTGTTTCCCGAAACGTAATTTTTTTTGCCGCCGAAATTCGTTACGGTCAACATACAGTTGTTCGTACATTGTTTGCAGCGGGTGTTCGTCGTTTTGACTGTAAGGGCTTTCAGCTCTTCCAAATTCAATAATTCGGTTTTTTCGCCGTTTTCGGGGCCCCGTTTTTTTGCCAGCAACGCGGCGCCGAATGCGCCCATCAATCCGGACAGACCGGGGCGTATGACGGGCTTTCCGACTTGAATTTCCAAAGCCCTGAGCAAAGCATCATTCAAAAATGATCCGCCTTGCGCAACGATGCAGTCTCCCAACTCCGAGACATCGTTGATTTTAATGACTTTGTAACACGCATTTTTAATGACGGAATACGACAATCCCGCGGCGATGTCGCCGACGCTGACGCCTTCTTTTTGGGCTTGTTTGACTTTTGAATTCATAAAGACGGTGCAACGCGTTCCCAAATCGGCGGGATGTTTTGCGTCAATGGCTTCTTTAACGAACTTTTCGATATCCATGTTCAAGGATTTCGCAAAGTTTTCGATAAAAGACCCGCATCCTGCGGAACAGGCTTCGTTCAATCCGATTCTTTCGATAATGCCGTTTCGGATTTTCATGCATTTGATGTCTTGTCCGCCGATGTCCAGAACAAAGCTGGCATTCGGAGCAAAATAAGTCGACGCCTGACAATGCGCGACGGTTTCGACTTCGTCGATATCAAGCTTTAATCCGGCTTTTAACAGCGCGCTGCCGTATCCTGTTGCGGCGGCGGCTTTGATATTCAGAGTTTCTTTCTTGCGGGTATATATTTCTTCAAGAATTTTGACGGCAATCGAGAACGGGTCGCCTTTGTTCGGTCCGTAGTATGAATAAAGCAGACGGTTTTTATCGTCGATTAAGACGGCTTTGATGGTCGTCGAACCGCTGTCAATGCCCAACCATGCGTCGCCTTCATATTCTTCAAGCGGAAAAGTGGCAACGGCGGTTTTTTTGTGGCGTTCGTAGAACTCTTGCTTTTCGGCGTCGTTCGCGAACAGGGGAGGAAGCTTTTGTATATCGCTTTCTTCGCCCAGATTTTCCAAATCGCGGATGATTTCTTCAAGCGTTCTGGGCTTTTCCGAACTGCCCAAAGCATGAACGGCGGCGCCGAATGCGACAAACAGTTCCGCATTTTCGGGAAAAACGGCATTCTTGTCGTCCAGCTTCAGCGTATCGACGAAGCACTTTCTCAACGATTTTATAAAAGCCAAAGGACCGCCCAAAAAGACGACTTTTCCTTTAATTTCGCGACCTCTCGCCAGCCCGCCGATGAATTGGTTGACGACGGCCTGCATAATGGACATGGCGATATCGCTTTTGGCGCACCCTTCGTTGATCAGCGGCACAATGTCCGTTTTTGCAAAAACGCCGCAACGCGATGCAATCGGATAAATATTTTTGTACTGTAACGCCAAAGCATCCAGCTCATCGACTTCGACATTCAAAAAAGAAGCCATCTGGTCAATAAAAGCCCCCGTTCCTCCGGCGCAGGTTTCGTTCATGCGCAGGTCGGTGCCGCTGGTTAAAAAAGTCAGTTTCGCGTCTTCGCCGCCCAGCTCGACAATAACGTCCGCATTCGGAATCAGCTTTTTAATACTCAGGCTTGACGCGATGACTTCCTGAACAAAGTTCAGGTTCAATCGCGTGCAAAGGGACAAAGCGCCCGATCCCGTCAAAGAAATCTTAAATTCGGTTTTGGGAAATTTTTCGCGGACTTCTTTTAAAATGGAAATGATTTTTTGCCTTACCTCGGACAAGTGGCGTTGGTAAGTTGAAAACAAGACGTTTTCCTGTTCATCCAATACGACGGTTTTAACGGTTGTCGAACCGATGTCAATGCCAATAAAGAGGTTTTTGTTATCGTTCATTTATCTTGCCTGTATTATTAACAAGGGACAAAGCTTTAGAGCATTTGTTGTTTAGGAAGATAAGCTTTTTAAACGAAAATCAAAAGGCTTTATTTTCGGATTTTACTTTTTTTTTGACGGGAAGCGGTTTTGCAACTTTAAATGGTTTTTAAGGTGGAGGAAAAGACCGCCTTTACTTAATAAGCTCGACCAACTTTTGCATATAATCGGCGGCTTTTTGCTTCATATCATCGCTTAGCGGGTAATGTTTCGCGATTTCTTCGGTGTAAAGCAAGCCTATCAGATTAACCTGCACGGCATCGTGCAGAACGTTCAGATAAAGCTCAAGGTCTAGATTTTTTGCGCCCAGCAGAGAAAAAAACGTATCCGTCTTTGCCAATTCGATAACGGTTGTTTCGATTCTGTCGTGTCCTTCTTCCCCCAACGAATTTCCGTTTTCGTCGGTCAAATCGATTTTGGATATGATTTCGAAAAGCTGTTTGAACGCGGGACGCGATTTAAACGGCATTTGCGCCAGAACACCGATCTTGTCGATATTTTTTTCGATGAGCTCCTGCGGAATGTCATCCAAAGCGTCCAGTCCGTAGCGGCGGTCGAAATCGTTTAATTTTTGTTGCAGTTTTTTTCTGGCGGCTTTTGTTTTGGGTTGCAGGCTCTCAAACGCGGCGGCTTTTTGCAGAAACATCAGCAGTTCCGGAGCGGCGTCGGTTCCGAATTCTATTTTATCGTTAATAAAATCGGTTAAACATTCGTCGGTCTGCTTTAATAAATCGTTTTTTTGAGCAGCGTTAAAATCGTCGGGATTTTTTTTGAACCGCTGTAATTCGGAATACAAAAGCGCGATATTTTCCATAGGGGTTCCCGTCTTATCTGATTTTGTTCGCGGCAGAGCGCAATAAAATATCGGCAACCTGAATTTGTTTTTGCGTCGCGTCAACCTGACACGCATTACCTTGGGCATCAATGCGGTTGCACATGACGTCTTTGGCGGCATTGGCGATTTTGTCGGTTTGCATGTCGGCGATTTTGCCGACTTTGTCGGCGGCGTCCGTATTTAATCCGTCGGCAGGACCTTTATAACTGGTAACGCCGGAATTTTGTTCCGACTTGACCGAATGCATGTTGTCGCCCGTATAGTTTTTGATTTCTTCGTTGATTTCCGTCATGGCGACGTTTCTGGCTTCCTGTTCGGACAAAACGCTTTGCAAAGACGCCTGACGCTTCTCGGTCCAGTCTTTGATTTCCTGATCGGACAGATGGGCGTCGTTGTTCGTGTCGGCAAAACCGTGCCAATCGGGCAACTGAGTTACTTTGCCGTTTTCGTCGATATGCATGACGGGCGTTCCCGAATATTTGCCGTCGTCAAAAACGGACATGGACATCAGTTTGGCTTTTGAACCTTCAACGTCCTGAACATGCGCAAAAACGGAAGCATCCTGATGAGACCCCGCCGTATGATTTTGTTCCGAAATATCCAGATCGATGGCATGCGTTGTCGAAGAAACGACTTCGGAATAAGAAACGAACGTTTCTTTTTCGACGGAAATCGGCGTTTTATCGGGAGGAGCCTGTATGTCCGGCATGACGGGTTGCATGGGAGGAATGTCGATTTTCGGCAAAGGATCCAATTCAGGCATTTCAACGCGCGGAATTTGAACGGTCGGTTTTTCGGGAGCTTCTGCCGTAATGACGGCTTCGGGCAATGTTCCTCCGTCATAGATGCGGTCGGGTGCCTGTGCGGTAACGACGGCTTCGGGCAGGGTGCCGCCGTCATAGATACGGTCTTGCGCGGGCGGCGTCATTTCGGGTTGAGATTGCGGATGAGTCTGCGTTTCCGTTTGGACTTGTTCCGCAGAGCTTGTATGAGAGCTTGAAAGTTGGGAAACAGCCATCAGCCCCGTCAGATTTCCCGCCAATTCGGCAACTTCTTCTTTTTTGGCTTGTTTTGCTTGCTGTTCGGTAATTTTTCCGGCTTTGAAATCTTTGTTAATTTTATTGATTTTTGTGGCGGTTGCGGTGGCCATCATGCCGCCGACTGTAGCCTGACGCGCGGAAGATATGACCGAAACGGCGACTTGATTATCGATAACGCCGGCGCCGACGCCTGCGGCGGACATGCCGACAGAGACGGCTGCCAGTCCGACAGCCATTTTATTTTTGGAGGCAAAATCCGAAAAGCCGTCGGACGTTCCTTCCTGTCTGGATTTTTCCGCTTCTGCCAACAGACCTCCGACGGCGCGGACGGCATTGACGGCGGCATAAGCGGTGGCGACTTCGGCGCCTGCGGCGACCAGCCCGAGTCCGATGGTGGTGCCGATGACGGCGCCTTTGGCATACTTATAGGCGGCGCCGTGTTTTTGGGTCATTTTTTGATCCCAGTTTTTAACGGCTTGAACGGCTTTGTCCAAAGCGGGGACGCTTTTGATTTTTTGTTTCAGCCGACTGCAGATATTCATATATTTGCGTCCGGCCGCCGCCGCATAATTGTCAAGCGTTTTCGCGGACAGTTTTATTGAGGGTTGTTGTTCCAAAGAGGTCGCCGTCATAATTAGCTCCGTAAAACAAACCTGTCTTCTTTTTTAAGTGTACCTAAAAACGGTCTGTTTTGTCTATTTTTTTTGTTTTATCTTATTCTTCCGTTCGTTTTGTCGGTCGGACGGCGGAAGATGTAAATAATTTATTTATTACAAAAGCGCATTATAGAAAAATCCTTTGATTTGGCGAAAGGTTGGCTATGAATTTTACGGAAAACGAAATGATTTGGACCCGGCCGGCGAAAAGCTGTCGGATTTCAAAAGAAAAAATAGAAATTAAAACAGAGCCGCATACGGATTTATGGCAAAGAACATATTATAATTTTCGAAATGGCAATGCTCCGGTTTTGCAAATTGAAACGGAGCGGCAGTTTTTTTCTTTTGTCGTAAAAACAGAATTCGACGGTACACACCGTTTTGATCAATGCGGCGTTGCGGTTTATTTGGACAGTGAAAATTGGCTGAAAGCGTCAACGGAATATGAAAATGATACCGTGCAACATTTGGGAAGCGTCGTAACCAACGGCGGGTTTTCGGATTGGGCGACAGTTGAAATTCCTGCTTCCGTGAAAACGATGTGGTATCGGCTCAGCCGCCGAAACAACGATTTTCGTATAGAAAATTCCCTTGACGGAAAAGTTTTTAAACAAATGAGAATCTGTCATTTAAACAAAGCGAACGGCAAAATCCGTTTCGGAATATACGCCTGCAGCCCGGAAGAGTCGTCTTTTACGGCAATTTTTACAAATATGGAAATTTTGGAATGCCAATGGAAGGCTCATGACGGACAGCAACCTGATTAAACGAATGGTCAAAAAAGCCGAAATTTAAAAAAATTCCGGCTTTTTTTTCAATACGTGAAATTCCGTTGTTTTTTATTCTGCGGGTCGAATTTTTGAATATCCGTTCCATGCGAACAAAGCTTTTTCGGCTTCGTTTCCGAACACGTTTGTTACGTTGCAAATATACAAGTAATGATCTCCGGTTTCGATGAATTCTTTGAGATCGCAAACGAGGGCTAAACGGCTGTGTAAGGGGATTTTTATGTCGCAACCGTTTATTTCGTCAAGTTCGATATTGAATTTTGCGATTTTGTCCGTATTTCGCCCGGAAGTGCTGCCGCATCCGAGAACGGCATCGGCGATTTCTTCTCCGGGGACGCTCAGAATAACTTTTTTGTTTTTTCTGATCATTTCTCCGCTGAAAGAAGTCTTTGCCATTGCAAAGGCAATCATATACGGATTGTAGGAAAGGTACGTCCACCATGAAACTGTGGCAAGGTTTGCCGTTCCGTCAGGCTTTTGAGTGCATATCAGTGTTACCGGATTCGGCGATGTCAGCTGAGATGCTTTCGGCAAAGTAATTTCTTTCATGCTCATCTGTTTTTTCCTTTCGTTTGATGTTTCTGTTTTTGTAAAACAGCGTACGAAACCGCATCAAATCTGTCTTAGATTTTCGGAAGATGTTGAATGTTATAAAAGATTATATAATGATAAAAATCAATACTGGTAAAATGGTTATGTACTAACTTAAAAGAGAGTATAAGATGTCTTATTGTATACCTCCCGACACAAAGCTTGCCGATACGGGGTTCGGCTATACGCTGTCGCTGATCGGCGGCAAATACAAAATGATCGTATTGTATTGGCTGGGCGAATTCGGGGTGTTGCGCCATAACGCTTTGTACAGGCTGATAGGCAGGATATCTTTTAAAATGCTCAGTACGACTTTAAAAGAATTGGAGCAAGACGGATTAATAAACCGTACGGCATACCCCGAGCTGCCGCCCAAAGTCGAATACAGTCTTACCGAAAAGGGGAAATCATTAATTCCGTTGCTTTTCGCATTGTGCGATTGGGGCGACCAACACCGCCCGAAGTAACCCGATGTTATAAAGACGATCCCAGATTTTTTGCTGTTTCCAACGAGGGATGCCCTTTAATTTCGCCGGGCTTTAAAACGCCGCCGGCAATAATGCAGCCCAGATTTTTCCAATTCAGAAATTTCAACAAGCTGTTATAATAATCCGTTACCGGTCGCGCATTTTGTTCTCCGTCACCTTCGGCAGCCATCAACAAGATACAATCTTTTTTCGGATTTTCGCAGTTTTTGTCGCATTCGGCGACGGCGAACAATCGGTCAAAAGCACATTTTAATTGTCCAGAAATTCCCCAATAATACATAGGGGAAGCCAACACGACGATATCGGCTTCAACGTACTTCGGATAAATTTCAATCATATCGTCTTTTTGTACGCAGGGGCTGTTTTTGTCTTTGCCGCCGCCGAAACAGCCCAGACAGCCGTGTATGTTCATTTGCTGAAGATTGAAACAGCTGATTTGATGTCCTTTGTCTTTTGCGCCGCAGATAAAAGCATCAATCAAACTTTTTGTATTTCCGTTTGTTCTCGGACTGCCGTTCAGAATTATGATTTTTTTAGACATCGTTCGTATCCTCGACGTAAAAAGTTTTATTTTATCGAAAGGTTATTCTTCACGGGGCGAAAACTCAATACTAACGTTTTTTCTTGTACTTACGCATAGGTGAGCGAAAGACGTTTCAGCAAAGTGAACCGGATTTGCCTAAAGCGCGGCATTTTTGTTTCAAAGCAGACGATCTTTGAAATGCAAAAAGCCCCTTTTCCGAAAGGGGCTTTTGTTTTCAGCGTTTCATAAGGCAGTGTGAATTTTAAAATTCCAAGATATCATTATCGTTCGGAACAAGGACGTTCGGCAGACCGAGTTTTTTTATGTCGTCTCTTGTAACGCTCAAGTGGCTGACGGTATCCATATGGCTTGCGATGATGATTGCATTTTTTGCATATTCGGAAACAGCTTTGACGTCATCTGCATCCATGATTAATCTTTCTCCGATGACGGTTTTTGCTCCGCAGGCATTGACAATGATGATGTCGGGATTGTATTCGTCAATGTTTTCTTTGACTTCGTTGCACCAAATCGTGTCTCCCGCCAGATAAAGTTTTTTTTCGTTTTCCGATTTAAAAACGACGCCCATGGCATCATAAGTCATTCCTATTTTTTCGCAAAGCGGGGCGATGATTTCTCTTTTTCCGTGCTGACCTTTTGTTTTGAACAGGGATACGCCTGAAAATTCGATTTTTGATTCGATGACGGCAACATTGTTAAAACCGAATTTTTTAACGGTTTCAGCGTCGTCTGCCGACTGGACAAAGAAGGAGATATTTTTATTTAAAGCCTTTGCGGCGAACTCGTCCCAGTGGTCGGGGTGGTAATGCGTAAGGATTACGGCATCAACGTCGACGATTTGTTCAATGTTTAAAGGTAATTCCGTTCTGGGCTGGCGTATTTCGGAATGAATGCCTGTATCAAATCCCGGCATATAGTCTTTCGGCATCAGCCACGGATCAATTAAAAATTTTACATTATTAAACGTAATGATGAGAGTCGCGTTACGTATTTGATGTATTTTCATTTTTTTCTCCATTCAAAGCCGGTTAAACTTTTTTTCAGGTGGTCAGAGTATTCTTGGATAAACTTGAGGGCGAATTCGACGTCTTTTTTGTTGAACTGTTTTAAAAAATCCGAATCTTTTTCAAGCCATGTTTGATGAATTTTTTCATGAGCAAGGAATATTTTTTCTCCCGTTTCCGTTAACGTGTAATAAATTTCCTTTTTGTTTTCATCAAGTTTGTAAGGGGAAACGGCGTGTTTAGCACTCAGACGTTTAATGATTTTGCAAACGCCGCCGCGGGTTATGCGTAAAGACGCGGAAAGCTTTGTCACATTAGGGTTTTTAATTTTTTTGATATGCTCGATGCAATGAATTTCCGTGATTGAGTAATTTGTCAAAACGGGATCGGCATTTTTTTTAAAGGCGTCATTTATAAGGTCAAACGTGTTTGAAAGATTTGAAAGCAAAGTATTTAAGTTATTTTTCATGGCGATATTGTTTCCTGTTCAACAAAAAAAGTATCTGAATTTTGTTTCCGTGTCAACATTCATGCTGTTACGATACAGTAAATTTTATTGTATTACGCGAGACGGTATTAATCGAAACGCGACTTAGTATTAGCTTTTTTGAAGCGGTTCTTTTACCGAGAAACACGATACTAAATGAGAGTTAAAAGCATTTCGCACCAAAAAATTAAAGGGGTCAACAACGCCGCCCGAAAATTAAGATTTCCTGACGTTTCTATCCCGTTATATCCCAGTATATCCCGCTATATCCCACTGCCTTAAAAAATATAAAACCATCTTTCGTCTTACAGGGGGCAAAAATAAAAAAAGCAGCAGGATATTGTCCTGCTGCCTTATATGGTGAGCGTGCCGGGACTCGAACCCGGGGCCACCTGATTAAAAGTCAAGTGCTCTACCAACTGAGCTACACGCCCGTTCACCGTGAGCGCAACCATATAAGGATGAACAAAAAAGGTCAAGATTTTTTTTATATTTTTTTCAAAATACATGACATTGTCATCAAAAAGACAAAAATAAAAAATTTTTTGTCTAAAATGTTGAGGCGGAACCGACCTTGTGCTAAAGTAAAATCCTAGCGTAAAGGAGACCTTTATGAGCCTGAAAAAAAGCCTTGCCAAACAAAAAGCAAAAGCGGCCGATTCTTTAAACCAAAAAACGGACGGCGTTTTCGGGTTGCCCGTGTTCGGAACACCCGAGGGGCAGGAAATCCTTTTAAACGTTATCGATCGCATTTCAAAAAGTCCCTTTGGTTCTGAAATTTTAAAAGATGCCGCCAAAGCAGGCTATGGCGTTTCTTTGGCTTTTCTCGGAAATTCAAAAGGATGTTGTAATCCCGATAAAAATTGTCTGTTCCTTTCCGACAATTTGTCCGAAGACGACATGGTGGCAACTCTCGTTCACGAAGCTCGCCACGCAGGACAGTTCCATCGCGGTTGCCATAAAAGCTTTTACGATATTGATGCTCAAAGCACTCTGACGGAAACGCGTCTGACCGAAGCCGATGCAACGGCTTGCGCTTTAGCCGTTTGCGCGGAATTAAGCGAAAAAGGCGATGTCCGACCCTTTGGCGAGCTGTGCCGCGCTTATCCGAACGAATCTCGGACATTTGCCGAAACCTACATCAAAAAAGGAAACGAAGGTTTGCCTGAAGCCATGACCGCGGCCGTTGACGCATGGTACGGTAACGAAGCGTTGAAAATGGCTTATGAGCGTTGCTATTTGGTCGAACCTTTGGCAGAGGGATTTAATACGGCGGCAAAACGACCCGCTCCGAAATCCGTTCCCGTCGAAGAAACTCTGGCAAAAGTCTGCACCTTTAAAGGCGGAACTTATTTTTCCATGCCGCTGTCCGTTTTTGCTTCGGAAAAATATGCTGCCGTGTCTTCGCCGACCTACGGCTGGCTGCAAAAATATTCCGAAGGGTGGGAAGCCTTCTATAACGAAAAATGCCGCGATAAGTCTTTGGAGTCCATGAAGGAATTTTATGTTACTCCGATGCTTGAAAAAATCGTGGAATCGAATTTCGGAAAAATGCCCGTCCCCGTTTCCGAACGTCCCGAAGTTTTGAAAATTCGGATGAAACGGGATAAAGCTTTTGAAAAATATTTTAACAAGTCTTCTCAGAAAAAAGACAATGCGGCGCTTTTGATTTCCGAAATGCGCGAAAGAGGCAGGTAACGATGCTGGAACAGGATTTTTCGGATCCGAGAAAGAAATATCATATCGAAGCGGGGCAAAAACAAACGCTTGAAACGCCTTTTCGTTTAAAGGGGACGCAAGACGAACAGGATTTGCTGACCGAATTGGTGAACCGCACGGCGCAAAGTCCTTTTGCAAAATCCGTTTTGGAAAAAGCCGCATCTTTGGGCTATGAAATTTGTTTTGAAGATTTGGGAAATGCCAGAGGATGCTGCCGTTCGACGTTTAAACAGATAATCCTGTCCCGCCAATTCCAACCGGCGGACTGGACGGCGACACTGGTTCACGAATGCCGCCATGCCGACCAGATCAGCCGCGGGGCGACGGCAGGGCACACGCCGTATATTTCGATGGAAACCCAGTTAAAAGAAAAAAGACTGATGGAAGCGGACGCTTGTGCGGCTTCGGCTCGGGCGTGTTACGAACTTCTGGAAGAAGGAGATTATATGCCTGCCGTGGTTTTACGGCGGACAAAAGCAGGTATTTTCGATGCATACCAACATGCGGCGCGCGACGGCGAAAGTTCCGATAAAGCCATGACGGCGGCAGCGCTGGCGTGGTATGACGACGAACTTTATAAAATGGCATATGAAATTGACCATGTTATGACGCCGTTAAGCATGGGGGCGGCGTAGCGCAATCCGAGCGGAGATTTTGAAGAAATGCCTTTGGCTGAATCCGTGCGCAAAATTTGTAATGCAGACGGAAAAACGTATTTTTCCGAACCGTATGAAAAATTGAACGAACCTCATTATGCGGGCATTTCGGAAATGACGGCAAATTGGGTGAAAAAGCATATTAAAGCTTGCCGCGATTTAGGGGCAGAGGTCGATCCTTCGCTTGAAAAGATACCCGTTTATAAAAGCACGCCGTTTATTGAAGTGCGGTTTCATGAAAAATATGATAAGACTCCGGACGTCTTGAGCGATTTTACGCGCAAAGAGTTGGAAGAAAAACGGGCAAACGGGGAAAAGCCCTTTGACCGTCCTCCCAGGTTGATTCCTTTGCGTCCGAAAGTCGTTCCGCTGTGGATGCAGTATATGAAATTTGAACGTTGAGGAAAAAATGGATACGGCAGAGCTGATCGAAAACTTTTCGTTTTTGGAAGATTGGGAACAGCGTTATGCGTATTTGATCGAGCTGGGCAAAGAACTGCCGCCGATGGCAGACGCCGACAAGAACGCCGATACAAAAGTCGAAGGGTGCATGAGCCAAGTATGGCTGAAAACGTCGTTGTCGGACGGAAAGCTCAGCTTTGTCGCCGACAGTGATGCATTTATCGTGCGGGGTTTGATCGCCGTTTTGCAAATCATACTGTCGGGAAAAACGCCGCAGGATATTTTAAATACGGACGTTGAAGGCGTCTTTAAACAGCTGGGGTTGGACAGTCATTTAAGCCCCACGCGTCGCAACGGATTTTTCGCCATGGTCGAACGCGTTAAATCTCAGGCATCAAAAGCGTTGTCCTGACGGACGTAAATAATTTCCGAAAATCCTTCCGATTTGCTCGGAAGGACGAATTTTTTACGCATTTCGCAAACGGTGCTTTCGTCAATGAATTTACCCCCTACGGCTTTTCGATGCCGGGCGTTTTGTTTTCTTTGATCTTCACTGATAACAAACACGACGGCTTTTAAAACATAGCCTGCGGCACGGTAAAGCGCACGGGATTCAACGGTAAGATTCGTGTTGTCTATGACGATGTTTCTGCCTTCTTTGACGGCTTTTTCAAAACGTTTTTTGCCTTCGCGCACAACGTCGTTTGAAGACAGGCGTTGCCATGCTTCCCCGTAATTCAAATGATGCCTGGCGGCATAAGCTTCCGTTACTTCGTCATTTGAAATAACGGCGTGGTTCGGATATTCGGCAATGCGGTACGTTGTTTTTCCGCTGGCGGGAAGCCCCGTCAGATAAACGATTTCTTTCATCTTGCGGCTTTTCTCAATCGGCTGATTTCTTCGGCGTATCCGTCAATTTCGTTCGGCGTTTCCAAATAAAAAGGCAAATCGCGCAGTCGGGGATGGTTGATGATGCGCACGATCGCATCCCATCCGATTTGCCCTTTTCCGATTTTTTCGTGGCGGTCTTTTTTGGCGCCGAACGGGGTCAGGCTGTCATTCAGATGAATGGCTTTCAGCCGTTCAATGCCGATAATGCGATCAAATTCTTCCAACACGCCGTCAAGATCGTTGACGATATCGTATCCGGCGGAAAAAACGTGACAGGTATCCAGACAGACCCCTAATTTTTCTTTGATGTCCGTCAAATCGATAATGCGGCGCAATTCTTCGAAACGTGAACCGACTTCGCTGCCTTTTCCCGACATGGTTTCCAGCAGGACGGTCGTTTTCATTTCTTTGCTTAAAAGGGCGTTCAGCATATCGGCAATAAAGCGTATGCCGGTATCAATCCCTTGTCCCGTATGGCTTCCCGGATGAAAATTGTAAAGGTGACCCTGCAGGTTTTCCAGATTTTCCAAGTCCTGAGCCATTGTATTTTTGGCAAATTCTCTCAATCCTTCGTCTGCGGAACAGGCGTTTAAGGTATAAGGGGCGTGTATCAGCAACGCAGCGAAATGATGCTCTTTTATTAAGGCTTGCAACGCCGCCGCGTCATTTTTGTCAAAGGGTTTGGCTTTGCTGCCGCGGGGATTTCTGGAAAAAAACTGAAAAGTATCGGCGTTTATGGACAAGGCTTCTTTGCCCATATGCAAGAACCCTTTTGCCGAAGACAGGTGGCATCCGATATGCAGCATTAAACGCCCTTTACTGTTAGGGCGGCTTTTGCGCACAAAGAGCCGAACGTTCGTTCAAGGGCGTGTTCCAAATAACCGTCCGACCGTTCCATGCGTTCGGTCATGTCGTCCATGCTCAGCCCTGAATTTTTAAGCGGTTCGAGAGCCGAAGGTCGTATGGCGAACATGGTGCCTTTGAAATAAAAGGGGTAGGGTTGAATTTTCAAACGTTCGCACAAATCGAAAAAGATGCGGTACTGTTCCATGCCCAAAGTCGACAAATGTTTTTTTGCACCGTACATACCCAGTTTTTTGCGTTTATAAAACGCGTAAAGCATCAACGTTGCTTTTGCTTTTGACCCCAGCATCGGTTTTATCAGCTCTTTTCGCCATTTATTTCCGTCCGTGTCGCGTCCCAGCGATTTTTTGGAATGCAGTTTGATCATGACGTCATAGGCGTTAAGGTCGATTTGATTTATTACGGTCAGAAAAGCACCGATATCGCGTCCTTTATTGGGAACGGTAATCACGCGGACGTTTTTGAAACAATCGAACAGCTTTCCGACGGCATCGGTGTCCGTATCGGGCGTTGTGACGAACAAGTCAAAGTCTGCGGGAATGTTTTTCAGATAAGTTACGAATTCCGGCGCCAGATCCTGATAGAACAGATGGATATGGACGGCGACTTTCATATTTTTGACTTTTTTGATTTTCGAACGGTAAGTCAGTTCGTCCGTCATTCTGGCGACGGCTTTGAAAGGGGCGACAAGCGGGTCGAACAGGGCGGCGCGTTTTTTGTTGCCCAAAATAATCAAAGCACGTTCTTCTTCCGCCAAACGGATGTTCAGGCGGGCGATTTCGTTTTTCAGATTGCTGATTTCGTCAGACACCGAGAGCTCCTTGAGAAAATAACAGAATTCAGCTTTCCAGCTTTGTTCTTAAAAAGGCGTTTAAAGCTTTTTCATCGGGGTTTTGTCCGAATTTTTCTTCGGCATCGTTCAGGGCTTTTTCGATTTCGCGTTCGGTGGCGTCATCGTATTCCAAGCGCAATTTCCGTATCAAAGCTTCTTTGTTTTCGTCTGCCAGCAAAGCGGAAGGTTTTATATTGTTGTTTTCCTTCATTTTTTGTTCGGCGATTTTTTTAGCTTCATCCAGCCAAGACATTTTTATTTCCTAGTCAGGGGGTTAATTCCATTCCGGTATAGTAGCAGGCTTTGGTATTTAAATCACGTTCTTTGATTTCGCGCAGGGAAGCTTCGCGGATATGGGGGTGTCGCCAATTTTTCGTTCCCTGACACAGATCGGCCAAGGGAGCGGTTTTAGCCCATTCTGCGGCTTCGGCGGGCAGGGCGTAGGCGCGTTCGTAAAAAGGCGTTTCTTCGTAAGAAAAAAGAGTCCCCGCGCATCCGGAAAGCAACAAAGCGGGCAACAGAAAAAAAGAGCAGAAGATATTTTTTTTCATTTTTTATCCGTAATAAAAGGTTCAACGACCCTGTCAAGGATACCTTGAGCCGCCGATAATGCAATGCCGAAATTCGTTACGGGGACGCCTCTTGCCGAACATTCGTTCAATCGCCGCAGGGTTTCAAGGCGGGACAGCATGCATCCGCCGCAATGGATGACGAGAGCGTATTTTTCCAAATCGGCGGGAAAATCGATTCCTGCGGCAAAGTCGAAAGAGATGTTTTTACCGCATGCTTTTTTGACAACGGCGGGGATTTTGACGCGGGCGATATCGTCTTCCTGAACGTGGTGGGAACAGGCTTCGGCGATAAGGATTTTGTCGCCGTCTTTAAGGTTTTTCAGTTTTTCCGCGCCCTCGCAAAGCTTTTTCAGATCGCCTTTGTATCTGGCGAACAGAGTTGAAAACGTCGTCAGCGGAATTGAGGGGGGAACGGCGTCTTTGACCTGCCTGATCAGCTGGGAATCCGTGACGACCAAAGCGGGCGGAGTTTTCATATTGTTTATGACGTTTTTGCAGTCTTCGGCGTTTTGGACGGTATAAGCGAACGCCTGCGCGTCCAAAATGTCGCGGATGGCTTGCACCTGAGGCAGAATCAGGCGTCCTTTCGGTGCGGAAGTGTCAATCGGGCAAACGCAAATAACGGTATCGCCTTTTTTAATCAAATCGCGCAACAGGGGGGGCGCATTTTTGACGTAATCCGGGACAAGGCTTTTGAGGATTTCTTTAAGTTCTTCGATATTTGTTTTTTTCTCGGCGCTGACGCGGATGAACGGAAAATCAAAAGAAACGTCGCTTTCGGGCAGGATGTCGGCTTTGTTAAAGACCAGAACGAAAGGGATTTTCAAATCTTTTGCGGTTTTGATCAGGGCTTTTTCAAAATCACCGAAGCAACCGTCCGACACGATTACGGCAATGTCGGATTTATAGAGGATGCGGCGGGTGGCTTGGACTCTTTTTTCGCCGACTTCGCCGATATCGTCGATGCCTGCGGTATCAAAGAAGGTTACTGGACCTACGGGAATGAGCTCGTAAATTTTTGCAACGGCGTCGGTCGTTGTTCCCGCCGTATTTGAAACGATGGAGACGCTTTGTCCGCACAAAGCGTTTAAGAGGGAAGATTTTCCGACGTTTCTGCGTCCGAACAACCCGATGTTCAACCGTTCTCCGCGAGGTGCCGTTTCAGCCATTTCAATTCTCCGTCCAAGTTAGAAATTTATCTGAAAATATAAGATTTTTCGGAACGAAAGTCGATAGGCGAAGCATATTTTTTAAAAGGCATCGGATGCTTGGCGGTCAAGCAATTTTATTGACAAAAATTTTATTTTGGTCTAAAAAAGTAAGATATCTGATACCGAAACGGGGCTGGAATGTTTTTAAAGACAGCGGATTTTTGTAAGAAGGGCGACATTAAGGCTTTTTCGGCGGGAAGTCGGGACATTCCGTGCACCGCAAAATAAAATTCAAACGGCAACCGATAAATTTATGAAACAAGACGGCAGAAAGATAAATGAGCATTTCCGATTTTTTTAAGAAAAAAACAAAAGAATATCCTTCGGGGGCAAAGAAAAACACTCTGAAGGGGCATCTGTTTCGCGCCCGCATTTTTGCGGCAGGCGCC
>ULRP01075507.1_pt1 | contig 47882 bp, 49 predicted proteins | sample 1955521 | NCBI WGS metagenome assembly ULRP01 (sample SAMEA4835685, study PRJEB28245) | human gut metagenome | biome: gut microbiome; material: fecal sample | place: Denmark | collected 2008
GCGTTGTCTTTTGATTCGCCGGGCGGCCGCATTGTGGAGGCTTATGCCCAAAGCGAGAAGATCGAAAAACAAAAGGTAATGGAGTTTTATGATAAAACATTGCCGCAGCTGGGCTGGTCGCGTTTAAAGAAAAAAACGCCGGCGTCTTCTTTTTCTTATGCGCGGGAAGGCGAAGAACTGACAATTTCCGTTGACGACGGCACGCCCGCAACCGTACGTTTTGAACTGATGACCATGGAAAAGGAATAAAAAATGGATTTTGAAACGATTACAGTCGAAAGTAACAACGCCGTCGGGGTAATTACGTTAAATCGTCCGGCGTCGATGAATGCGGTCTGCGCGGCGATGCTGTACGAACTGGCGCAGGCGATCAGCGATTTTGACGCCGAAGAATCAATTCGCGTCATCGTTTTAAAGGGCGAATCCGATTTTTTTGCCGCGGGAACGGACATGTCTGAATTCGCGTCTTCCCAAAACGATGCGTTTGCGCGGGGCGGCGTTTATTCCCGCGCAGCCGAAACAATCGCGCGGTGCGGCAAACCGATTGTCGCCGGCGCGGCCGGTTATGTGTTCGGCGGCGGACTGGAACTGGTTTTGATGAGCGATATTGTCATCGCCGCGGATAATGCCAGATTCGGTTTTCCGGAAATCACGCTGGGCGTTTTGCCGCAGATGGGCGGTGCGTCGCTTTTGGCCGGCCGAGTCGGACGGGCAAAGGCGATGGATATCCTGTTGACGGGGCGCCATATTTCGGCCGAAGAAGCGTTAGCCTGCGGTTTGGTTTCCCGCGTGGTTGACAGCGCCGATTTGTTAAATGAAGTCGGCGAAACGGCCGAACGGATCGCGTCAATGCCCGCAGCCGGCGTAAAACTGGCCAAACAGGCCGTTTTGCAAGCCTGCGGCGGTCTGCCGAAAACCCAAGATACGATCGCCAAATTGTCATTGATGTCCGCCGACGCGCAGGAGGGGCTGAACGCCCTGAAGGAAAATCGTGCGCCAAAGTATGTACATAAGTAGTTTATTCCTTGACTTTGGCTTTTATTTGATTGTATAAAACCTACCTTAGTTCTTTTTAAGAAAACAGGAAAAAAAAATGGCTAATCATCTTTCGTCAAAACAACGTATTCGTCGCAACGCCCGCCGCGCGGAATTTAACGCGGCCAGAAAATCGCGCGTTCACACGTTTACGAAAAAATTTGAAGCCGCTTTGGCCGGTGGTGATAAGGCTGCCGCTGCGGAAGCTTTCCGTACGGCCGAATCGGAAATTATGCGCGCCGTTTCCAAAGGTGTTTTGCACAAAAATACCGCCGCCCGCAGAGTTTCCCGCTTGTCCGCCCGCGTCAAGGCTTTGGGTTAACAAGACTTTAAAAACCTCTGTCCGGTCTGATCGGGTATTGTTTTGTAAGCTTATGTCGGAATTTAAAGCAGACAGTCTGTCGGACGGTCTGCTTTTTATTTTTCTTTTATTTGACATTTTTTTTGAAATTTGTCTGGGGCTTTGGGGCCGGCTACTACATCTTGAGTCAAGATTTTTTATTTCTTTTTTATATGCGAACAGGGCTTGCCTTTCGCAGGGCTGCCCCCTATTATTTGGCGGCGGGATCGGAATGACGATTCCATAATCTTTAGGATAGACTGATGGATAAGGGAATGCATGACTTGTTGACTTCGCAGGCGGCCGCGGTAGAAGAACGTCTGCGTAAATCGCTGGGGGCGTCCGTTTTTGACACATGGTTGAAAACGCTGTCTGTCGGCGGTTTTAAGGACGGCATTCTGACTTTGTTTTTGCCGACGAATTTCTTTTGCAGCTATATCGCCCGGAACTTTTCCGAAGAAATAACGCAGGCGTGGCGCAATGAAAATCCGGCGGTTGATTCCGTTAAATTTGAAGTCGGCAGTCCCGCGTTTTCCGCGCCGGCCGAAAAAATGCCCGAAGTGACGCAGCCCGCCGCCGCTGCGCCTGCCCCTGCCGTGGCGCCTGAAACCGAAAAGGACGCTTTGTCCGCCGCGCTGGATCCGCGCTTTACTTTTGATAACTTTGTCGTCGGTGCGCCTAATGAATTTGCCTATGCCGCAGCCAGACGAGTGGCGGAATCCGACGACGTATCGTTTAATCCGCTGTATCTGTATTCCAGTGCGGGACTGGGTAAAACGCATTTAATGCATTCGATTGCCTGGTATATCCGCGAACACAACCCGGCGCGTCGTGTCGTTTATTTGTCGGCGGAAAAATTCATGTATTTGTTTATCCGCGCGATTCGTTACAAGGATACGCTTTCTTTTAAAGAAGAGCTGCGCAACGTTGACGTTTTAATGATTGACGACGTGCAGTTTTTGATCGGCAAGGAAAACACTCAGGACGAATTTTTCCATACGTTCAACGCTCTGGTCGGCAGCGGCAAGCAGATCGTTTTATCGGCGGACAAGCCGCCCGTTAATCTGGAAGGGATTGAGGAACGTTTAAAAACGCGTTTGGGATCCGGTTTGGTGGCGGATATTCACCCGACGACGTATGAGCTGCGGCTGGGGATTTTGGAAAGCAAGGCGCAGAATTTGGGGGTTTACGTTCCGCAGGACGTTATTTCCTTTTTGGCGGAAAAAATCACGGCCAGCGTGCGCGAACTGGAAGGGGCTCTGTTGCGTGTCGCCGCGCATGTCCAGCTGATGGGCGGCGAAGTGACGCTGGAACGCACATGCGATATTCTGCGCGATATTTTAAGCGTTTTGGATCGCCGCGTCACGATTGAGGAAATTCAGCGCAAAGTTGCGGAACGGTATAATATCCGCCTGAGCGAAATGATGTCGAAACGCCGGGAACGTTCGGTAGTCCGGCCGCGCCAGATCGCCATGTTTCTGGCAAAGAATCTGACGACGAAATCGCTGCCGGATATCGGGCGGGCTTTTAACCGCGATCATACGACGGTGCTTCACGGCATTAAAGCGGTTGAAGACCTGCGTGCGGAAGATCCGGCGTTCAGGGAAGAAACCGACGATCTGCGCCGCATGCTTTCCGTTTAAAAACGGGCGTTTTCCGCGCTGGCCGAAAATTAGTGCGACTCGGTAAAAATCTTTAGTGTTTCCGATATTTTTTGCTTTGGAAAAACGGCAGATGTGGTATACTGCATCGAAATAGTTTTTAACCCTTTTTGATGAGTTTGGTTCTATGAAATTTACGATTGAACGCGCTGCTTTATTGAAGTCTTTGTCCCATGTTCAGAACGTGGTGGAACGCCGCCATACCAATCCTTTGCTGTCAAACGTGAAAATCACGGCGGCAGATGACGGAATTGTGCTGAACGCGACGGACAATGAACTGGAAGTCAGTGAAAAAACGCCGGCCAAAGTCGATACGGCCGGGGCGATAACGGCGCCTGCGCACAAATTGTATGAAATTGTGCGTAAACTGCCTGACGGCGCTGAAATCGAATTTGTTTTAAATGCCGAAAACAATCAGCTGAAAATGACAGCCGGACGCGCCAAGTTTGCTTTGGCGACAATGGCCGGCGAAGATTTTCCTTCGATTGCCGAAGGGGATATGACGCATCATTTTTCTTTGAAGGCTTCGGATCTGCGCGATTTGATTGACCGGACGTCTTTTGCCGTTTCAACGGAAGAAACGCGTTTTTATTTGAACGGGATTTATTTGCACGAAGCGACTTCCAAAGAGGAAAAAATCCTGCGCGCCGTTGCGACGGACGGTCACCGTCTGGCCTGCGCGGAAGCCGTTTTCCCCGAAGGGGCGGCCGGTATGCCCGGAATTATCATTCCGCGCAAGGCGATCGGTGAATTAAGCAAACTGCTGGCCGAAGAAGCCGAAGACGTTAAAATTGATTTATCGACGTATAAAATCCGCTTTACGTTTGGCGGTTTGGTGCTGACGTCTTTGCTGATCGAGGGGACGTATCCCGATTATGAACGCGTTATTCCGACGGAAAACGACAAAGTTATGGAAGTTGATGCGCAGGCTTTGACGGCAGTTGTCGACCGGGTGTCCAGTCTGTCCGAAAAATCGCGCGCCGTCCGTTTGACGCTGTCAAAGGATCTGGTAAAGGTTTCCGCGGCAAACGCCGAAGAAGGCAGCGCGGAAGACGAACTGGAAGTCAAATATTCCGCCGATCCGATTGACGTCGGGTTTAACTATGTTTATCTGGAAGACGTGTTGAAACAGATCAAGGGCGGTCTGGTGCAGATTGCTTTTTCGGATTCGGCTTCTCCGACGATTTTGACGGACATGTCGGATCCCAGTGTTTTATTCGTTTTAATGCCAATGCGGGTGTAAGACAATTTTAACGGCAAATGAACTGATGTATGCGCGTTCGCGGGACGCTCTGCCCGCGGCGGCGCAATGCCCGGCGCGGCAGGCCGAAACGTCTGCGGCGGGGGTTTCCGTCAGCCGTTTGCAAATGGCGCGGTTTCGCAATTATCCTTTTCTGCGGCTGGATTTGCCGCGCGACGCCGGTCAGATTGTTCTGACGGGAAAAAACGGTTGCGGAAAAACAAATCTGCTGGAAGCCGTTTCTCTTCTGGCGCCGGGAAAAGGCCTGCGGCAGGCCGGATTTCGGGATATCCTGCCTAAAGACGGGACAACCGGTTCCTGGGGAATAGCGGCGGCGCTGCGCAAAGGAGACGAAGAAATAGACGTGGCGACCGATTATGAAAACGTTTCCGGGCGGCGGACGGAAAAACGGCGCGTCCGATTAAACGGAGCGGTTATTTCCCAGACGGATCTGGGGCAGGTTTGCTCCGCCGTATGGCTGACTCCCGGCATGGACAGGCTGTTTGCCGGCGATCCGGCAGGGCGGCGGCGTTTTCTGGATCGTTTGACGCAGACTTTTTTTGAAGGCCATGCTCGCGCCTGCGCCGCTTACGGTCAGGCTCTGCGTCAATGGGGGGCTTTGATCCGTGAAGGAAAAACGGACGAACGCTGGTTGGCCGCTTTGGAAAAGACAATGGGAAAATACGGCGCAAAAGCTGCTTTGGCGCGCCGTACGGCCGTTTCTTTGCTGCAGGAAGAACTGGAACGGGAAACGACGGCCTTTCCGCGGGCGCTTTTGTCCTTGCAGGGCGGCGGAGAAGACGAACTGGCGGAAATGCCGGAAGACGAAGCGGCCGAATTTATCCGTACGCATTTTTCCCGTTCTCGCGACGTTTATGCGCAAAACGGTTCTGCCGGCGGTGTGCATACGGTTGATCTGGCGGCCGGACATCGGGAAAAAGATATGCCCGCGGCGGCCTGTTCGACCGGGGAACAAAAAGCTTTGCTGATTTCCGTCCTGTTGGCGCATATTCGGGTTCAGGCAAAACGCAAAGGGGCTTTGCCGCTGGTGCTGTTTGACGAAGTGACCGCGCATTTGGACGACCGGCGCCGGGACGCTTTGTTTGATGAAATTTCTGCGCTGAAAACGCAGGCGTGGCTGACGGGAACGACTCCCCGGCCTTTTGAAAGTTTAAAGAAAACGGCGCATTTCGTCGCCGTGGACGAATTGTTGCGGACCGTTCCCGATTGGGCGGCCGCGTCTTGATAAAAAAGGTGTACTATGACGGAAGAAACAAATCTGCACTCACCCTCTGATTACAATGCCGAATCGATTAAGGTTCTGAAAGGGCTGGACGCCGTTCGCAAACGTCCCGGCATGTATATCGGCGACACGGACGACGGAACCGGTCTGCATCATATGGTGTATGAAGTTTTGGATAATGCGATTGACGAATCTTTGGCGGGATACTGTACAAAAACGGAAACGATCATCAATTCCGACGGTTCTGTCACGGTGCGCGACAACGGCCGCGGCATTCCGACCGATATGCACAAGGAAGAAGGCGTTTCCGCCGCTGAAGTCATTATGACCCAACTGCATGCGGGCGGCAAATTCGATCAGAATTCGTATAAGATTTCGGGCGGTCTGCACGGCGTGGGCGTTTCTGTCGTCAATGCGTTGTCTTCGTCTTTAAAACTGCGCATCTGGCGCAATGGCAAAGAACATTATATGGAATTCAGAAACGGGGTTGCCGTCGCTCCGCTGAAAGTCGTCGGCGACGCCGTTCCGGCCGACCGGACGGGGACGGAAGTAACGTTTCTGCCGTCGCCTGAAACTTTTACGCAGACAGAATTCAGCTTTGACACTCTGGAACACCGTCTGCGCGAACTGGCCTTTTTAAATTCCGGGGTTCATCTGGTATTAAAGGACGAACGCCCCGGCAATCCGCGCGAAATCGAATTTTGTTATGACGGTGGTATTCAGGAATTTGTCCGTTATATTGATAAATCAAAAACGTCCATTCATGACGGTGAAATCGCTATTTCCGGCGAAAAGAACGGTATTGTCGTCGAATTGGCCATGGAATGGACGGACGGCTATCATGAAACGACGCTGTGCTTTACCAATAATATTGCTCAGCGCGACGGCGGAACGCATCTGGCCGGGTTCAGGGCGGCGTTGACCAGAACGATTAATGCTTACGCGCAGGAAACGGGACTGTTGAAAAAAGAAAAAGTCGAACTGTCCGGCGAAGATATGCGCGAAGGGCTGACGTGCGTTTTATCGGTCAAGGTGCCGGATCCGAAATTTTCGTCCCAGACAAAGGACAAACTGGTTTCTTCCGAAGTCCGTCCCGTTGTTGAAGGCATTGTCGGCGACAAGCTGGCTCAGTGGTTGGAGGAACACCCGGCGGAAGCGCGCAAAATCGTCGGCAAAGTCGTTGAAGCGGCCGCCGCGCGTGAAGCCGCCCGCAAAGCCAGAGATTTAACGCGGCGCAAAGGCGTGCTGGATATGGCTTCTCTGCCTGGAAAACTGGCGGATTGCCAGGAACGCGATCCGGCTTTGTCTGAAATCTTTATCGTCGAAGGGGACTCCGCGGGCGGTTCCGCAAAACAGGGACGCAATCGCGCGACGCAGGCTATCCTGCCGTTAAGGGGAAAAATCTTAAACGTCGAACGCGCCCGTTTTGACAAGATGTTAAATTCCGCGGAAATCGGCACGATGGTTACGGCGTTCGGCACCGGAATCGGCCGCGATGATTTTGACGCGGACAAATGCCGGTATCATAAAATCATTATCATGACCGATGCGGACGTTGACGGATCGCATATCCGCACGCTTTTGCTGACGTTCTTTTTCCGCCAGATGCCCGAACTGATCGAACGGGGATATGTTTATATCGCGCAGCCGCCTTTGTATCGCGCGCGCCGCGGCAATTCGGATATTTATCTGAAAGACGAACGCGCAATGGAAGATTATCTGATCAACCAGTCTGTTCAGGACAGTGTTTTTGTACGTTATGACGGCGTTCAGATCGCGGGCGAAGATTTGAAACGTCAGGCGGAAGAAGCCAGAAACTGCCGTCATTTGATCGACGCTTTGTCGCGTCAGATACCGGCTAAGATTGTTGAACAAATGGCGATTCACGGCCTGTTTTCTCCGGACGTTTACGATAACGCCGAAAAAGCCGCTCAGGCCGCGAAAGCATTGGCGGTGCGTTTGGACGAACTGGAACCGGAATATGAACGCGGCTGGCGCGCGGATTTTGAAAACGGCGCCTTTGTGTTCAGACGGACGCTGCGCAGCGTTACCGAAGAATATGTTGCCGACGTCAGTTTTCTGACCAGCGGAGAAGCCAGAAAATTAAACGAGCTTTATGCTGATCTGCATGAATCTTATGCCAAGACAGGCATGTTTAAGGCTAAAGACAGCGAATTTAAATTAACGGGACCGGTGGCGCTGTCCGACGCTGTTTCACAGATCGGACGCAAGGGAATTTCCATTCAGCGCTATAAAGGGCTGGGCGAAATGAATCCGGAACAGCTGTGGGAAACGACGCTGGATCCGAATGCACGTTCTTTGTTGCAGGTTAAAATCACGCATTTTGATCAGGCGGAATCCGTGTTTTCCATGTTGATGGGCGACATTGTGGAACCGCGGCGCGATTTTATCCAGGATAACGCGCTGAACGTCGTTAATCTGGACGTTTAAAAAGGACGGGTTTTTTTATCCGTATTAAAAAAAACGCTTGCAGTTTTTAAAAAATACGCTATAAAGAACCTTGCCGTGCCGGTGTAGCTCAGTTGGTAGAGCAACGCATTCGTAATGCGTGGGTCCGGTGTTCGAGTCACCGCACCGGCACCATTAAAAAGCCTTGTTTCCTGCCGGATACAGGGCTTTTTTAATACCTGCTTTTCTGTGTTTGAATTTGCTCTTTTTTGCGCTTTTTTGCACAAAATTTGCACAAGATTTTTGTTTTGTTCAGAGGATTAAATCGAATTCGTTTTACCATAAAAAAGCCCCCGTTTTCGGAGGCTTCCTACATATTTATTTCTGTTTCAAAAACTCATCGGAAAAGTTAAAATCATTCTGCTTTTCGGCCGGAACTGTCTTGCGGGCCGCAATTTTTATTTTTGGAAAAAGATATGCTGATTGTTAATATTAACGGGCCGATAAACGCTGGAAAATCAACGATTTGCAGGCTTTTGGCAAAGGATTTGCCGGATTGTCTGTTTATTGAGGCCGATGATTTGTTAAGCGATGAAGAACAGGAAAGCCTGCATTTGGACTTTATGGGCGGGATTATGGAACGGCTGCGGCGCTTGGAACAAAAAATCGCGGTTGAAAAAAATGACGGCAGGTATGGCGTTATTCTGTTTGCTTACCCGATGACGGAAAAAAATTACCGCGGTTGGAAAAAGTTTGAAGACGTCCGCACGGTCTTTGTCAATATAACGTTGTCGCCTTTACTGTCCGTTTGTCTGACCAACCGGGGAAACAGAGAGCTGGACGCATGGGAAAAAAAGCGTATCAAACAAATGTACGACGAAGATTACCATTGCCCGAAACAATCGGATTTAATCATTGACAATACATATCAAACGCCGGAACAAACGACCGAAATAATCAGGAATTTTTTGAAAAAATACGGAATATAAAAGGACCTGCGCCTTATTTCTTTTCAATAAATTCAAAGTGTTGGTAATCTTTAACGTTTATCCAACCACCGCCCCAGATAAAGCCGTGTTTTGTAAAAACGCGGTAAGCAAGGTCGTTTTGATCAATCTTGTGGTCGAAAGTTTTTGTTCTGTCCGCGTAAACGGTCGCGTTGTCCGGAAAAACAATCGTTTTATTCCGCGTCGTTTTAACATAAGGGTTGTACAGCGGATTGATATCTACGGCCAGCCCGAAAGAATGATTGGATAATTTATTCGTGCCGGCGATTTTGCGATAATTAAAGCAGGACGTGTTGTTGTCTTTCATCGACTTGCTGTCGTTTCCGCCGTATTCGTCAATCAGTCTGATTTTTTCGATGGGGTAGGCGTTTTCATACAACTCCTGAAAAACGGCGGCGATTTTCGGCGCTATTTTTTTGTTACAGATTAAATGGCCGTCGCGAATCTGCCCGTTAAAATCGTAATGCAGAACATGAATATAAGCCAGGTCGTCATAAGAAATTTGCGCTTTTTCTTCTGACTTTGGAAAAGAAATGCCGGTGATTTTTTGTTTGAGGTCTTCATTTATCGGGCGGATAAAAAAAGCGTTTTCCGCCGCTTCGGAAACAAAAGGAAAAAATACGCCTGCTGCGATCAGGATAAACAAGATCGGTTGTTTTACGGACAAAAACATTTTGCTTTCTTTTTAAAATAAAACACAGGACAAATTACTGCCCTGTGTTTTGTAAAAAATGTAAGTTACCAGCCAAATCCGCTGCGTTTGGAATATTTTGACGTTTTTGTGCGTACGCGGGCGACTTCTTCCCCGCTTTCGATTTCCGTAATACGCAGGTTGACGGTGTATTCCTTAATGGTCTTGCCGTTCAGAGTTTTCGGATTCATGCGGACGGCGCCGAAAATCAATACTTCTGCGCCCGTAGCCTTTCCGACCTTTTTAATGTCGGAAGCCTTTACCATGCCGTCACTTTGATATTGCAGTTCTTTTAAGATCTTATCACGCGCTGCCGCGTCGATTAAAACGTAATCTCCCGAAGCGGAAAATTCGTTTAACAGTTCGTCGTTTAAATCGTCGATCGGGAAATAAGCTTCCGACGTTTCGTTTTGAACTTCGGCGATAAACAAACGCGGCCGATGCCCCAGCTGCGCCAGATAGCGTTGATAACCGCGGTGGCTGTCCAGCTGTTTGATGATGTCTTTAACGGCGATTTCCGTATCCGTCAGCAGCCATTCGTCAGTGATGCTCATTGCTTTTTCATCACCTTCCGCCGTTGACAGACGTTCGGCTTTAAAACTGGCGCAGCCCTGAATTAACAGGACTGATCCCAAAGCCAGTGCAAAAAAAGTTTTTTTCATGTCAGCATTCCTTGTTTTTAGAAATTCAGATTTAAAACATTTTCGTTCAGATAAGCTTTTAATGATTCCAAAGCGTTTGAAAACGCTTGTCTTTCATTTCGGCCTGTTTCCGTCAGCGTCGTTGCCAGAACGTCAATCGTTTTTCCTTTTTTATCCGGCGCTTTCATCGTGAAATGATAAGCGTATTTTACAAATCCGTCGATATTGGAATATTGTTTTTCCGGCTGCAAAGAAATGATAACCCGGGGCGTTCGGCCGTCGGCTTCGTCGGCGAACGTATAACCGTTTTCCTTTAATACGCCGCGCACCGTCTGGTCAAAAGCTTTGTCCGGTTTTCCGGCGACGCTCAGAAAAATATGGCGTTTGCCGATCCGGGCTTTTTTGTTGCCGTATACCTGTTCATAGGTAACCTCTTCGATAACGGGAGAACCGGTTAAAACGATATAGCGTTGATTTAAACCGCGCCTTTGTTCGTACAGTTTTTCCAAACGAACAGCCGCTGCCGGAGAATCTTCCTGCAACAGCGCTTTCATTTTTTGATCCAAATCATCAATTTCTTCTTGAGTGATACGGGCGGCAGCAGGCTTGTTTAAAACGGCCAGAGCATAAACGTCCGTCGGCGTATCAAACGTTTCTTTGATTTCAACGGCGTTCAGCAGTACGTCCGAAGATTCGGAAACGTAATCCCTGATCTTGGAGGTCGTTTCATCATCGTTTTGATTCAATGTCGATTCAAATGATGATTTTATCCGGGCTTCAAAAACCTTTGCCAGTCCGCTCCGGGCGTCTGCTTTGGCGCTGTTCAATCCAGAACCGACGCCGACGGCGCACAGTTCTTCTTTGGCGCAGACGGCATAGGGATTGTTAATCCATTCGGGTTTTTCCTGTTTTGATTTGGCCTGCGCCTGCGCCGCCGTCATCAAAAACAGCACCGTCAGAAATATCCGTTTTATCATCAGCCTGTCCTTTCAAAAGGTTATTCCGCGGCGTTTAAATCCGCCATATAGGAATCGACCGCTTCCGTCATGGCTTTTTTATCTTCGCCTTTCAAGTGCTTGACGGTTTTTTCCTTGTATGCGTTCAAAGCTTCCGCCAAAGCGGTTTTTTTGATTTTGACGACAACATCGCATTTATAGGACGTATAGTCTTTTTCAGCGCCTTTTTCTTTTTTGTAAGCACGTTTTTCCCAGTATTTGTCGGCGACGGCGACACCGTGCAGATTGACCTGAATATTTTGTTCCAGCGTTTCTTTCATTTTGCTGTTGGCCGTATCGTCCTGAGATTTGTTGATTTCTTCAAAACGGCTCATCAGTTCCTGCGCGATTTCAGAAGCGACTTTCTGCGTTGCGCGCGTTTCGGCTGATTTTAAGCATAAACGCTGGTTAACGTTCTGCGCGTCGCTGACGAAATAACGGTTTTGCTTTGCTTCGGAAGACGAGTCGATTTTGTGCGCTTTGGACTGAAGAGTCCAGGACGGTTTGGAGGCTTCCGACGCGTCCGTAATATCGTAATCGGGGGTAAATCCGGCGCAGGCGGACAGCAGGCAAAGCGCGGAAACGGTGATTAAATATTTTTTCATTACTTGTTTCTCCTTAATGCGAGGTGGTCAGTTATTTTAACTGTTCGGTATGTTCAAGTCGATCAAGACCGGGCGAGATTCATCGACGGTAAAAGAAAAAGTTTTTAACTTTTGACCGTTTGATCGTATTTCGCCGTTATACGATCCTTTTTTTAAAAACAAAGATTGCTGGAATACGGCGTTTGGCAGCAGCCCCCAGTAACGGACGTCCGCATATTCGGACGCTTCGATCAATTTTGCCGATGCTGCGAACGCCGCGTAAGCCGCCAGCCATTTAAACGCGTCGTTCGGGTCGTATACGGCACAAGCGGATACGGCGGCCGCAGCGTATTTTGCCGTCAGTCGCGCGCTTTTTTCGGCGATCAGAGCGCCGCGTTTGTTTTTATATTCGCGATAGGCCGTTTCGGAAACGGGCGCCGTTAAAACCATAGGCTTCGCAGCCGCTTTTTTCCCCTCCGGCGTTGTGACGACGACCTGATAATTTCCGGCCTTTTCAGGGGCGGATACCGCCGGTATTTCAAAGGAAATCCGCTGACCGGGCAGAATATTGCTCAGACAGGAAACAAAGTTGTCTTTGCTGCCGGAAAATAAAAAAGCGCTCAACGGAATCCGGATATCGACCTTTTCGGGGATTTTCGGCGTAATCAGTCCGGTTTTTAAAATAATTTTGACGTTTTCTTTTTTATCCGGGCCGGCATACAGATCTTTTCCTTTGGCCGCGGCGTATTGTTTCAGCCGTTCGCCGTGCTTCGTCGTATAGGACGGATAATCCGCGTAAGCCGTATCCAGCAGCTTCCGCGCGTCTTTGTACAGCTGTCTGGCGATCTGTCTGTCGCCGGAAGAACCGTAAATGTCATGAATTTCCGCGCCCCATGTCTTGGCCAGCATATCCTGTTTAAAAGCGTCTTTGTTGCCGCTTTCGTTGGTAAATGTTGTCAGCAGACTGTTCCAGTCCAGAATGGATGCCCGCGCCGCGTTGAAATGCAGCCGTTTTTCGGATTCTGAAAGCTCTTTGCGTTCAATTACGCGGGTTTCTCCGTCTTCCTGCGCCATATAAGATTCATAATACCCCTGTTCATACAGTTTATAATGAGTCAGGGACTGGTAAAAACGCAGCAGCGACAGTTCGTATTTTTCCCCCGTATACGGCGCCAGTCCGTCGCCGGCAATCTGCGCCGCAACGGATTTTGAAACGCTTTTCGTATACAGTTTTCGGGATAATTCATGCGCTTTGTCAAAATTCTGCAAAGCCTGATAATATTCGCCGTTTAAGTAATGCAAGGTGCCGATTTCAAAATAACGCGCCAGCAAAGACGGTTTGTCGGCGTAAAAATCCTTTTTTCCGGCCAGCTGCTGCGCCGCCGTCAGATTCCCCTGTCTGACAAATTCGATAATCTGCGCATGTTCGCGTCCCGTATGACCGCAGGCTGTCACGCAGAAAAGAATCAAGAAAACAGCCTTTTTGTACATCGACAAGCCCTTTAATCAAATAACGACTATATTAAAAGATCTGTCCGTCAAAAACAAGAGCGGAGATTAAAAATCTGTTAATGCCGTCAATTCCGCCCGCAGTTCATCAATGCCGTTTTTCGTCATGGAACTGGTCGGGAATAAATCCGGATAAGCGGCCGTATGTTTGCCGAGCGCTTCTAATGTTTTTGTTTCAACGGCTTTCAGAGCGGCAGGCGAAATTTTATCCGTTTTTGTCAGGACAACCTGATATACGACGGCCGCTTTGTCCAGGACCGTCATAATTTCCTGATCTGCTTTTTTTATGCCGTGGCGGCTGTCGATCAATAAACATACGCGACGCAGATTGGGACGGCCTTTTAAATAAAGGGTAACCAGTTCCTGCCATTCCCGGACGGTTTCAATCGGCGCTTTGGCAAAGCCGTATCCCGGCATATCGACCAGACGCAGATATCCGCCCAAATCAAAAAAATTCAGCTGCTGCGTCCGTCCCGGCGTGTTTGACGTGCGGGCCAGCGTTTTGCGTCCCGTCAGCGCGTTAATCAGACTGGATTTGCCGACATTGGACGTGCCCGTAAAAGCGATTTCGGGTTCTTTACCGCCCGGCAGCTGCGCCAATGACGCTACGCTGAGCATAAAAGTACATTCTTTAGAAAACAGCAGACGGCCTTTTTCGATCCGTTCCGCCTGCTGTTTTTCCGTCAGAGTTTCCATCAGGCTTTTCCTTTTTTGCCTTTAAATTTCAAAGCATACTGCTGTGCGATTGACAAAATATTGCTCCATGTCCAGTAAATAACCAGACCGGAAGCCAAATGTCCCAGCAAGAACGTCATCATCAAAGGCATCATGGTCAGAATCATATTCTGCGTTTTGTCGGCCGCTTTGGGATTCATCTGTTGCTGCAGCCACATTGTCAACCCCATTAAAACAGGCCATACGCCAATGTTTAACGCGTTCGGAATCGGCCAGTTCAACAATCCGAACAGGGTAAAGACTGAACTGGGATCTGGTGCCGACAAATCATGAATCCAGCCGTAAAACGGAGCTTGACGCAGTTCCAGAGAAATATACAGCACTTTATACAGCGAGAAAAATACCGGAATTTGAATCAACATCGGCAGGCACCCCGCCGCGGGATTGATGTTATTTGTACGATACAGTTCCATCATTTCCTGATTGAAACGAAGCTTGTCATCTCCGCATCGTTCGCGCAGTTTTTCCAACTTAGGCTGTAAATCTTTCATCTTTGCCATGTTTTCAAACGATTTGTTGGCAATCGGGAACATCGCCAGCCGCAGTAGGAAAGCGAAAAACAAAATCGCCAGCCCCATGTTGCCGAACAAAGAATAAAACCAGCTGAGGATAAAGAAGAAGGGTTTTGTCAGAAAATAATACCACCCGAAATCAACCGTCAAATCAAAACGTTTGATTCCCAGGTCCTTTTCATAAGCGTCAATCAGTTTTAATTCCTTTGCCCCGGCGAAAATACGTCCGGTTGTCTGAACGGCGTCCCCCGGTTCGATTACCGTCGGCGGCATCAGATAATCGACCTGATAGTGTTTGCCGGCCATTGTGTCCTGTTCGCTGAATTTTACGGTTACGTTCGCAATATTCTGGTCAAAAGCCAGCACGGCCATCCAGTATTTATCCGTAATGCCGGCCCAACCGCCCGTTGTTTTAAACGAAGCCTGCTGTTCTTTGTCCATTTTTGCATAAGCAAATTCTTTTAACGAACCGTCCAGATAACCGACCAGTCCTTCCAGAACGGCGCCGCGCTGCGACGCCGGCACGTTTGTCCGGCCGACCAGACCATAGTTGAACAGGGTCACGATTTTTGAACCGTAGTTTTCGATCCTGTCCGAAACGGTAAACATGTAATTGTCGTCAACAGAGATCTGACGGATAAATTTCAATCCGTTTTTGTTATCCCAAGTCAACGTCAGCGGCTTTTCGGGGGTTAATTCCGTGTTGTTTGTCTGCCACGGCGTTTCGGCATTCGGCAGCGCCAGACCGTCGGTAGACACCCAGCCGAATTCGGCAAAGAACGGATAAGCCGTCCCGACGGGAGATAACAATGAAATATACGGGCTGTCCGCCGCCAGTGTTTCGCGGTATCTGGTTAATAACAGGTTGTCCAGTCGGGCTCCTTTTAAACGCAGGGAACCGCTTAAAGACGGGGTTTTAATCGCAATATGACGGTATTCGTTGACCGCCTGTTCACGCGTCGCTGCGACAGGCGCCGCGTTTTTCTGTCCGCTGACGGCATTCGGCGCCGGCGCGAAAGACTGTTCCGCGTTTGGCACCGGGGCTGCGGCCGGCGTCTGCGGCGCTGCGGGCGGAACGGACGGCTGAGGCCGCGTTGCTGAAACCGGCGGCTGCGCCGGAGGAAAAAGAGCATCGATTATAAACAGAAAAACAGCCGAGAAAATAACGGCCAGAATTAAATTGCGCTTTTCTAAATTATTTTTTTCCATCAGTTCACCTGTGTTTACGGTTTTTCGGGTTCGGGCACGGGGTCGTTTCCCTGTCCGCCCCAGGGATTGCAGCGCAGAATGCGTTTTATCGTCAGCCACGATCCTTTAAAGGCGCCGAAACGTTCCAAAGCCTGAATGCCATAGGCGGAACATGACGGCGTAAAACGGCATCTGCCGGGCAGAAAGTGCGATATTTTATCCTGATACAAACGGATAAGCCAGATTAAAAAACGGGTCGGCGTGTTAATTTTTTTTTGCATCTGCTGCTGTGTCGGCGCCGCCGCTTGCATTTCCGGAACAGCCGGCATGTTTTCAATTTTCTGCGTCTGGTCTGCCGGAACGGCCGGACCCGGACTGTCATGGCATGTATTGAATATGCCAAAGAAAAGAACGGCCGCGAACAACGCAAACGACACGGCGTACAGCGTTCGTCTGCGTTTGAACGGCAGTTTTGTTTTTTCGGTTTTCGGGGGCACGGGGTCGTATCCCGATCCGCCGAACGGCTGGCAGCGCAGAATTCGTTTTATCGTCAGCCACGATCCTTTGACGGCGCCGTGAACGCGCAGAGCTTCCAGCGCATAGGCGGAACATGTCGGTGTAAAACGGCAGCAGCCCGGCTTCAGCGGAGAAAGGAATTTTCTGTAAAACAAGACAACCCCGGTCAGCATTCTGGCCGCCAAAGACGGGCGGTCTGAATTATTCTGCCGGTTTTCCGGTGTTTGTCGGGGTGTCATTGATTTCCTGTTTTATTTCTCTTAAGGCGTACTTCAGCTCTTTGTATAGCTTTTTATACGCCATGTCTATAGTCGTATAGCGCGCGATAATGACATAATCATAACCCGCAACCGCTTCAAGAGGCAGCAGGGCGGCGCACAAAGCTCTTAACCGGCGTTTGGCTCTGTTCCGGCAGACGGCGTTGCCGATTTTTTTTGACGCCGTATAACCGATTCGGAAAACGGGCGGATTAAAAAAACGTCGTGTTTTGGCCGCCTGTAAAACAAGACCGGACCTCACTGCCTTATACCCGTTACGGGTAACGTGAAGAAAATCCGGTCTTTTTTTTATCAGTATCAACTTGTCTGACATACCCGCATAGTCCCGCGGGAAAAATTACACGGCCAAACGCTTACGGCCTTTGCGGCGGCGATTGTTTAAAACCTTGCGTCCGCCGACCGTTGCCATGCGGGTACGAAACCCATGACGGCGAGTCCGGACTATTTTGCTGGGTTGATATGTACGTTTCATGGACAACTCCGTTCTTAATCAAATTCGAGTACCCTCATATACCCTTTCCATTTATAAGAGTCAAGAAGGGTTTGCTTTTTTTGTAAAATTTTTAACAATGTTCCCGGATAAAACGGCAGACGTCGCCGCAGACTTTGTGTTCCAGGCCGAAATGGGCGCTGTCCGCTTCGGTTAAAACGACAGGCATGCGCAATTCTTGCAAAAGGCTGCGGGAAAAATAATCGACCGTTTTCGGGAAAATTTCGTCATGTCTGCCGCGCGCCAGCAAAACGGGAACCGGCGGCAAAGACAATTCCCGCAGTCTGTCGGCGCCGATAATGCCGGAACCGATGGAAATCAGCCCGCCTAAAAAATCATTGCCGCCGCCGTGCAGTTCGCTGCGAAATAACGTCATTTCAAAAGCGGTTATACCTCCCTGCGAAATTCCCGCCAAAAAGCAATCGGACAAATTCAGGCCGTATTCGGTCAGGCGGTTTAAGATAAAATGATTCAATAAAACGGCCGTTTTTTGTATTTCCCCGACGGTTTTCTTTATCAGTCTTTGTTTGTCCGCCGGTGCGTAATACGGCATAAAGGAGCACAGGCGTCCGTCAAATTCGGATTCCGACAAAGCCCACCACTGCCGGTGATGCGGATCGTCGCCGGGCGGGACAGGAGCCGTGCCGTCCGGGACAAATACGACGGCCTGTGGGCAGGCGTCTGCCAGTTTCAGGGCAAATTCCATGTTGGATTCGGCGTCGCCCCGATACCCGTGCAGCAGGACGATCATTTTGCGGACAGGGACTTTTGCCGGTTTGATTTCCAGTCCCGTCAATGTGTCTTTAGTCCAGGAAAAAATTTGTTTTTCCATTTTCGGTTATTCCCGTTTGTTGTCGTTTTTCAGAATATGCCGGCGGATTTCTTGACTTTTAAAATGCGTTTTGAGTATGCTTGAACAGCAAAAAAAGGAAAAAATCATGACGGCAGTCACTTCGCGGCTGGAAGATTACCTGGAGGCTTTGTTCCATCTGGAAACCACCGGCAGCAAACAAACAGTAACAGCTTTGGCCGAAAATTTAAAGCTGACAAAAGGCACCATTGCGACCGTTATTAAAAAAATGGCGGAACAGGAACTGGTTTGGCATGAATCTTACGGTGCGATCCGCCTGACGCCGAAAGGTCGCCGGATCGGCTGGCAGGTTTATATGAAGCATGAACGGCTGACGTCTTTTTTTCACGATTTTCTGGGGCAGGACGCCGCGCGTTCCGAAGAAATCGCCTGTCTGATCGAACATCATCTGGACGGGGCGGCGGCAAACAGGTTCTTTAACCTGATTGATTTTCTGCAAGCGGCGCAGGCCGATCAAAAAGAATGGACACGGGAACTGTTTTTATCTTTGAATCACGCGGGACGGTTGCCGGCGCCGTTGACTTTGGAAACTGTCGGGCGGGGACGGGTCTGCCGTTTGTCCGGCAGCGCGGAAACCAATCAAAGACTGGCCGCGAAGGGAATTGTTTCCGGCTGCCGCCTGAATGTTGCTGCGTTTGATGAACAGAACGGCCGGTATACCGTTGAAATAAACGGGCAAAAGGTCATTTTGGATTCTGCCGACGCCGCTACCGTCTGGATTGTTTGACGTATCGGTTATTTTTTCGTTTCTTTTTTCTTTTTGGCCGCCGATGCTTTTTTCGGCGGCGCTTTTTTAACCGCGGTTTTTTTGGGCTTGGCCGGTTCGGCCGCTTTTTCTTCGGGAAGCGACAGGAACGGCAGCAAAGCGGAAACGGTTTCTTCCGGCATTTGATAAAGCCATTTTGAATGGCGTTTTTCCAATTCGGCAGCTTCTGCTTTTACTTTTGCGTCCGCGTTGGCCGCGGGCGCGAACGAAACGGCGGCAAACGGTTTTGAGTCCACCAGATAGAAAAAGAGATAAATATTTAACCCGTCGAAGGTTTCGATAAAAGCTGATGAAAACGGCGTTTCTTCAGCCAGATCTCCGGGGCGAACTGCGACGTCTTCAAAATCGAAAGCTGTCAGAGCGTTTTCCATTTTTTCAATAAAATCCGCGGAAATGATAAAATGGCCGTCAGATAAGAACGAAGGCTGCATCGCCATCGCCGGCGCCGTGCGTTTGTAAACGGCTTCGCGCGTTTTTGTGCCGTCCACGATCGTTATGGACGACGTTCTGCCTTTGACCAGCGGCAGCAGCCGCACGGCCAGCCATGAACGCATATCCCCCGTAACGTCTACATTGCCCCGGACCAGCCAGGATTGTGCGTCATCGGGAAAACGGACAAAGTATCCCTGTCCGTTCCAGGAAATACCGTTCGTCTGTTTGCCGACCAGCAGACGGGTCAGCGGATTACCTTCGTTTGTCAGCAAAGTAACCAGATAAGATCCGGATTTTTCATTCATGTTGTCTTCGACCCGCAGATCGGAATAAAACTCGGGCAGAGCCGTTTTCGGTTCTATTTTTTCCAAACCGGCCAGACCGATCAGGACATTTCTGATTCTTTCCTTGTCGGCAGGATAGCCGTCGGCTTCAACCAAAGTCCAACTGCCGGCGCCATCGCGCAGAAATGTCATTGTTTTACCGCCGTGTTCAATGGAAACGGCTTCGATGTCGTTGATTTTTTCCATTAATCCGGGAATCAGAGGTTGGCCGAAAAAAGTGCCGGCGGAATATTCCGGCGTTAAAATCCAGACACTTAATGCTGCTGCAAAAGCAATGACCGCAGCCGTCAGGAGTTTATAAAAAGAACGCGGGTGCATGGCTTTTCTCCTTACCTTGACTGCGATCGTCTGGCCCGTCTGCGCCAGGCGACGAATAAAGCTGTCATAACCAGCAACGCCGGAACAAAGACGACATTTAATAAAATCACCGTTGACTGCAAAGCGAGAATGTCCCGGGTAAGGACATTTTGAACAGACCGCAGCGCCGCGCGCAGCATAATGATGCGTTCCTGCAGAGCTTGAATTTCGGTTTTGTCTTCGCGTGATAAAATGTCGCTGTTTTCACCGGAAGATTGCCGTGTCAGTTCTTTTAACCGCAGCTGCGCCGTCTGCAGTTCGCCGAACAGCAGAGCTTCCTGTTCGCGGTATTGTCTGCCCGCGTTCAGGGCAAGAGTTTCAATAACCGTAAAGGGACGGCGCCATTCGGCCTTTGAACGCAGATCTATCAAAGAGGCCGCGCCGCTGAGGTTGTCCAGCGCGTTGACGATTAAATCGGCGTTGCCCGCAAACGGATACAGCTGTTCAACGCCCAGCGCGTTTGATTTCGTCGTCCAAAATTTGTCGGCCAGAAAATCGCTGTCGGCAATTAAAATAATGTTGACGGGGGCGGCGGCTTTTTCAATATGCGCTTCGGGTCTTTGTTTTAAAAAGTTGCGCGTCGGCGCTTTATCGAAAGCGCTGTTCGGCGTTCCTTTGATCCGCAGTCCCAAAATCATGTTTTTTCCGCCGGGAGTGAAATTGCGCAGCATGGCGGCCGGATCCGGTGTTAATCCCTGAATGGTTTGCAGCAGTTCCGATTCCTTTGAGGAAAAAATCAGCGGCGTTATCGTCAGATTTTCATTTTTTTTGATCACGTTAAACGTGCCCGCGTACGCCAGATTAACTGTACTGATCGCACTGGTGACCGGATCTTCGGGGCTGAGGTAATTTTCGTTGACTGCCAGCCAGGGCGGAAATTTTGTCTGCATTGACTTGCCGTCTTCGTTATGGGTTACGGTGCGCGCCAATGTTGTGTCGGCGACAAAATGCGACGTATCAAAGGAAATTCCCCAGTTTGCCAACAGCTTGTCTATATCCGGCCGGATTGAATAGGGAACTTCGCCCAAAGCGACTTCCGTTTCCGAAAACGGATCGATCAGCACCAGCATATTGCCGCCGCGCATAATATATTGGTCAATCGCATACAGTGTTTCTTCATTGAATTTTTTGGGATTGACCAGCATTAAAACGTCAATGTCCGGCGGAATATCCAGCGTCTGGCGGGAAATGAAACGAACGTTGAAAATATCGCGCACGACATTCATTACCGCCCAGCGCGGGTGGTATTTCGGATACATCAGCTGCGGTTCGCCGCGTCCGTCGATCGGCAGCGTGCTGATAATGCCGATCGTCGGCCGTTTCGCGCGCGTTAAATCGGTTAAATACTTTGTAATGTCGTATTCCAAAAAACGTTCGCGCGACGGATCCAGCAGCGCGATCGTCCGTCTGCGGTCGGACGAATTGGAAATCGTCAGGCCGAAATAAACATATTCGGACGAATTACCGACGGGAATACCCTTCAGCCCGTAAGTCAGAGCTTCGTCTTCTTTTCCGGAAAACGGTTCGGGATCAATAACTTCCAGCTTTATTTTGCCATCGGACGCCGAAGCGTACTGTTCCAGAAGTTCAATGACGCGGACGGAATAAGTCGCGTGTATCTGCGATACTTTTGCCAGTTTGTTTGACAGATAAAAGCGGATTGTGATCGGTTCCCTGATCTGATCAATGGCGCGCAGAGATCCTTCCGACAGCGAATACAGTTTCGCCTGTGTCAAATCCAGACGATAGTTTTTTAACGTAAATGCGGCGATGATGTTGATGCTGAAAAACAAAATAACGGCCAGGATCAATCCCAAAACGCCTAACGTGCTTCTATCCAGATCGGCTATTTTTTTCATTATCAAACCGCCTTTTTATGGTCAAGCACAATCACTGTTGCAAACAGGAATACGCCTGAAAAAGAAATAAAGAACAGCAAGTCGCGCACGTCCAGCACGCCGCGGGTCAGTGAAAGAAAGTGGATCAGGAAACCGAACGATTGAAACAGTTTCATGACCTTTTCGGTGGCGACGCCGGAAAACAGGTTGATCAAAGCGTCGGATCCCAGAAAAGTCAGCATCAGACAGGCCATCATGGCCGAAACAAAAGCGATAATCTGGCTTTTGGTACAAGCGGAAACGCATGAACCGACGGATAAAAACGTACCCGCGATTAAAAAACTGGCCAGATAGCTCATCAAAATAACGCCGTTATCCGGAGTGCCCAGATAATTGACGGTCAGCCACATCGGCAGCGTTAAAAGCAATGCGATGCCGACAAAGGCCCACGCCGCGAAAAATTTTCCCAAGACAAGCTCGCCGGTGGAAACAGGCAGAGTCATCAGCATTTCGATTGTTCCGCTGCGCCGTTCTTCGGCCCACATGCGCATGGAAACGGCGGGAATCAGAAAAACGTACAGCCAAGGGTGAAACAGGAAAAAAGACTGCAAATCAGCCTGTCCGCGTCCGAAAAAGTCGCCGGCGTAAAAGGTCAGAAGACCGGACAAAGAAACAAAAATCATCAGGAAAATCCATGCTACCGGCGTCGTAAAGTAGCTGGCAAATTCGCGTTTCGTCAAAACAAATAAAGCTTTCATGCGTTCGGATCCTTCAGTTCCCGGTCCGGGGAGGTAAAGGCGTAAAAGACTTCTTCCAGCCGTCCTTTTTCAATAAACATATCCAAAATTTTAATATCCTGCCGGCGCAAAGCTTCAACCACATCGGCCGTAACGGATTCCCGTTCTTTGGGGATCAGGGTAAACAGGAACGCTTCGCCGGATTCCTGTTTGACGTCCGTTACCGTAATTTGCGGCATTTCGTTAAAAACGGTCTGCGCCCGTTCGCGCTGGTAAGAAGCAATCAAAACAAATAAAGTCTGATGCGTTTCTGATAAACTGATCAGTGCGCGCGGCGTATCGTCCAGGACGATTTTTCCTTTATCAATAATAACGGCGCGCGAACACATCGCTTCGACTTCTTCCAGCACATGCGTGGAAATGATAATGGATTTGTCCTTTTGCAGATCGCGGATCAACATTCTGATTTCGCGTTTCTGATTGGGATCCAGTCCTTCGGTCGGTTCGTCCAAAATTAAAACGGCCGGATCGTGAACCAGCGCCTGCGCCAGTCCGACGCGGCGCTTGTATCCTTTGGACAGCGTATCGATCGGCTGGTATAAAACGTTGGACAGCGATATGTCGGCAACGACTTTTTCAACGGCTTTTTCTTTCGCCGAACCGGATAATCCCCGCGCTTCGGCGATAAAGTTTAAAAATGACAGAACCGTCATGTCGTTATAAGAGGACGCAACCTCCGGCATATAGCCGATATGGCGTTTGACTTCAACCGGGTTTTCGGCGACGTCGTAACCGCAGACCGTGATTTTGCCTGCGCTGGGCGTTAAAAAACCGGAAATCATACGCATGGTCGTTGTCTTCCCCGCGCCGTTCGGTCCCAGGAATCCCAAAACCTGTCCTTTGGGAACCGTCATTGACAGATTGTCGACGGCGACAAAAGAACCGAATTTCCGCGTGACGTTTTCCAGTGTAATCATTAATAGCCCTGAAAATAAAAAAACCTTTTTACAGAGTATAACCGCTTTTTTAAAAACTCAAGCCTTTCTGCTGAAATCCGAGAATAAAAACGTTTGACTCGATCTAAATACATTGGTTAGTATTACCGCGAACGCCGTTTTTTAAGATTGGACGGTGTTCTGTCGGGTCCGTTGCCGCCTGCGAAATGGGTTCGCAGGGTTGATGCCGCCATAACCGAACAAATAGGATAGAAAATGAAAAAAGTACTTCTTTTTTCTGCTTCAATCTTAGCTTTGGGCGTCAGTCCGTCTTTTGCGCAGACCGCAGGGTCTGTTTCAAAGGCTGCCGCGCCGCAGGCTGTTGATCAGGCAGAAATTAATCAAAATTCAAATAACAATATTTTCAGACTGGGCGAAATTGCCGTTTCCGTTGTCGACGATACGACGCAGGTCGGATCCCGCACAACCGTAACGGCCGAAGAAATTTCCGCCTATACGGATTCCAATACGCTGGAAAAGGCGTTGAATCTGCTGCCGTCGGTGACGGAAACGCAGGTCGGGCGCAGAAATGAAAAATCCGTTTCAATCCGCGGGTTTGAAATGCGGCAGATTGCCGTCATGGTTGACGGCGTGCAATCCGCCATGCCGTATGATTATTATCCTGATTTGCAGACTTATACGACGGGGTCTTTGTCGGAAATTCAGGTTTCCAAAGGCTTGAGCTCCGTTCTGGCCGGGCCGAACACGATGGGCGGGATCATCAATATGGTCACAAAACGCCCCGAAAAGGAAATCGAAGGCAATCTGACCGTAACCGCAAAGTTCGGCAATTCCGGCGCTTATAACGGAATCCTGACGTCCGGCAACGTCGGCACGAATCAGGGAAACTGGTATTTGCAGGCCGGCGCGACATACAACGATATCAACCGTTGGTCGGTTTCCGATAACTATTCGCCGGTGCAAAATACGGGAGATCATTTTTTTCAGGCGGGAAAAGATTATCATTTCCCCTTGGTAAATGAAAACGGCGGATTCCGTGACGGTTCTTCTTCTCAGGCCGAAGCCGCCAATATCAAACTGGGCTTTACGCCGAACGAAACGGACGAATATGTGATCGCCTACAATTATTCCAATATGGAATACGATATACCGGTCTATGCAGGTCAATCTTATACATCTATGGCGGGATCTAGACCGACTGATGACGAAAAATTAGCTTATCAGTTGACGAAACCGTTTTACAGATCTTATCCGTATTATAAAAAGCAAACGATCTATTCTTTGACGAATACGGCTTTGGGCGATACGGGATACGTTAAAACCCGTTTGTTTTATGACACGTTTAAAAACCGTATGGACAGTCTTGAGTTTGCCGATGCGACATTGACGACAATGCGCAATGAAAGCGGTTTCCCGTCGCTGTTTAATGATTATGATTTCGGCGGCAGTGTGGAAACGGGCGCGGATCTGTTTAAAGACAACACGACCAAGATCGCGTTCCATTACCGCAAAGACGTTCACCGTTCCAAAGAATTGGGTGATGACGACTGGTCTCGGGTTGCGGACGACACCTATTCGGTGGCTTTGGAAAATACGTGGCACGCCAATGAAAAAACGGACGTGATTGTCGGCGCTTCTTACGATTGGTTGCGTGTTTCAACGGTAAAAAATGTTGAAGATCATAATGATGATCTGATAACGGATTATCGTGTCAACGATAATGTGCTTAATCCGATGGCAGCCGTGCGGTATCATTACAGTGACGAAGGAACCGTTTATGCGGGTGTGGCGCAAAAGTCCCGTTTTGCAACGCAGAAATCCCGTTTCGGGACAAGAACGGGGAACGGCACGGGTATTCCCAATCCGGATTTGAAAGCCGAAAAAGCCATTAATTATGAAATCGGCGTGTCCGACACGATCGGCAATGTGACGTTTGATGCCGCCGCATTCTATACGGATGTGCGCGACACCAATCTGGAAGTCGTTGTTGATGATGGCGGAGATGAGTATTACCAGACGCAGAACTTTGGCAAATCGCGTGTTTACGGTTTGGAATTGGCTTCGGTGATCCGTATGACGGATTCGTTTGATTTAGGCTTGGCTTATACCTATATGGAAAAAGAACTGCGCAGTTCGATTGCCAAAGCCGAAGATTTAAAGCCGACAAACGTACCCAGGCACAAACTGACGGTTTACGGCGATTGGCGTGTTGCGGAAGGATTAAACATTATTCCGAAAGTGGAAGCTTATTCGTCGCGTTATTCGACGCTGGGCGGAAACAATATGGTCAACGGCGCGGTCAGAACATCGGGCAAACCCGGAACGGGCATCGACATGCGGGACGGCACGAAGATCGGCGGTTTCGCAACGGCGGGGCTGAAAGTGAAATACCAGCCGTTTGACGCTCTTGAAATTTCCGCCGGCGTTGACAATATCTTTGACAAAAACTACCAGTTGGCGGAAGGATATCCGGAAGAAGGACGCAACTATTTCCTGACGCTGACGACCAAGTTTTAAAAAAGGAATAATACTTGAAACAAAAAAGGGAAAATCTTTGTCTGTTTTTAGGGGCGGGATTTTCCCTTTTTCTACACGCCGGTCTGGTTTTTTTATTGTTTCTGCGAATGCAAAACGCGCCCGAACCGGGGGGAAGCGGGCTGTTAATGGACGCTTTTCTGGTTTCCGGCGGAGACGGTTTTTATCAAACGGGCGTTCCGTGGGGGGATTTTGATTTTAAACCGGGCAGAAAGGGGGCGCCTCCCGCGGTTGAAGAAAAAACGGCGGAACCGGAAAAAAGCGTTTCGGGAAAACCGACGCCGGAAATAAACAAAAAAACGGAAAAAAAATCAGAAGCCGTTTTAGCGGTGCCTGTCAGAAAAAAAACGTCGTTGCCGGTCAAAAAACAAAAAAAAGTCGCCGCTTTGAAAAAAAAGGCCGCTAAGGCTGCGGCTGTGCCTGCGAAAGATTCGACGCCGGCCGGACAGAACGGATCGGGGACGCAGCCTTATGGCGGCGTTATCGGCGACGCGCCGGGGTTCGGCGCCGGCCGGGGAAGCGGCATCGGCATCGGGTCGGGCAGGGGGATCGGCGATATCAAAGCGGCGCGGTACTTTGTTCGTCTGCGGCGTTTGTTTCAGCGGCGGCTGAAATATCCCGAAGAGCTGGAAAACCAAAAAATTTCCGGACGGGCCGTCGTGCGGTTTCATGTTCAAAAAGACGGAAAACTCGACGTAAATTCGGTTGTTCTGGCGCAGACTTCGGGGCACGAAATTCTGGACAGACAGGCGCTGAAAACGATTTTGGAAGCCGTACGGCTGCCCGCGCCGCCGTACGGAGAAATGACGATCGAAATCCCGATTATGTTTCGGGTCTATCATTAAAAAGTTTTTTCGGTTATCATGCTTGAAACAACAGGGGATTTTTAACCTGATGAAACGGATTTTTTTCATTTTCTGCGCGTTTTGTTTTTCTTTTCCTCTCAAAGCGGAAGACGAGCTGGCGTCGCATCAGGCGGTATACGACATCGCTCTGGTTTCCACCGCGGGCGGGGCGGCCAGCGTCGTTAACGCCAAAGGAAAAATGTTTTATAAAATTCAAAAAGTATGCGGCCGCTGGCAGACGGAATCCGTTTTTTCGCTGGATATCGGATATGAGTTATCCGGTTTGGACACGACGAACTGGAAACAGACGACGCGGGAAAGCGCCGACGGGTGTTTGTTTGATTTTGAAGTTTTTGTGCGGGAAAAAGGCGAAGACCGCAAAGATTTGGCGGGAACGGCTGTCTGCAAAAACGGCAAAAAGGAATTAAGGCTGTCTTTTCCCGTCCGATCCGAAGCGGTTTTTCCGAAAAATGTCGTTTTTCCCGTGCAGCAGACGATCCGCCTGCTGGAAGCCGCCCGACAAGGCAAAAAGAACGTTTCAACATATGTTTACGACGGCACGCGGCCGGAAGCTCTGTATTCCGTGAACGCGGCGATTTCCGCGCCGGAAAACTTTTCTTCGCCGAAAGTACACGGCGATACCGACTTGATCGCGGGAAAAAAAGCGTGGCGTTTCGATACGGCTTTTTTTGAAGAATTTGCGGCCGGAAATCTGCCGGACGGCACGCCGTCATACGAAGTTTCTCTGTACTATTATGAAAACGGTATCAGCGATAAAATCGTTCAGGATTTCGGCGATTACCGTTTGTTGTCAACTTTGACGGAACTGCGCCGCCTGCCGGATCGGGCGTGTCAATAAAAAACAAAAGGCAGTCTTTGACAACGGCGGCAGGCGTGGTATATCTTAATTACAAATAACCTGTTTTGCGGAGACGTTCTTTGAACAACGAAATTCCCTATATCGCCGGACTGCGCAGCATTGCTGCGTCTTATGACGCGTTTATCGTTGATTTGTGGGGCGTTGTTTATGAAGAACAAAGACTCTGCTTCGGTGTGTTCAACGCGCTCAGCCAACTGAGTGACGAAGGCAAAAAAGTCATTTTTCTTTCCAATTCGCCGTACCGGTCCGCGGATATGATCAAAACGCTGGAACGCATGGGGGTGAAACGTTACCTGTATTACGGTGTTTTGACGGCGGGAGAAGTCATTTATCATGAACTGCGGCGGCGTGTCGATCCGTTTTTTGCCAATCTGGGACGCAAATGTTTCCATTTGGGGCCGGAACAGTTCTGGCAGCCGTATGCCGATCTGGGCTATGTTCCCGTTCCGAATATTGACGAAGCCGATTTTATTTTTGTGACCGGAACTTTCGGTACGCAGGATTCGCTGGAAAAATATGATCCTTTCTTCAAAGTCTGTTTGTCACGCCGTTTGCCGATGGTGTGCGCTTGCCCGGATTCCTTTATTTTAAAAGACGGCGTTCCTTATATGGCGGCCGGAGCGCTGGCGGCGCAATACCAGAAAATCGGCGGGTCGGTTTTTTTGCGCGGCAAGCCGGATCCGTCGGTGTTCGCTTATTGCGTCGAAGGGCTGGAAACGGAAAAATACCGTATTGCAGTGATCGGCGACGGGGTGCAGACGGATATCCGCGGGGCGAATTTGGCCGGGTTGGACGCCTTGTTCGTGGCCGGCGGTATTCATGCCAAAGAATTAGGGGTCAGCCGGGGGCAGCAGCCTGATCCTGAGCGTGTGCGTTCCCTCTTAATGCAGAATGAGTGTACGGCGAAGGCCGTTCTTCCCGCCTTTATTTGGTAAAAACCCGATTTTATTGGAAAATCAGTTCGTCAGGGCTTACTGCAAAATGCTCACGTACCTTTTTACGCTGCGTTTTTCGTTCGCCCTTCCTGCTGCTTTTCTCACTAAAATCGGTTTTTCTACTACCCGTAGGGGGAAAACGCCCTCCCGGCGGGACATGACCCGTGCCGTCGGCAAGAAAGCAAAAACTGACGCCCGTACGGCCAGTACCCCGTACGGCTAGTACCCGAGGAATTGTTCGTTTAAAACGCGGTCTTCCAAATTATATTCCGGATCAAACAACAGGTTTAATCCTGTTTCGGTATCTTCTCTGACATTGACTTTGATAACGTTACGCAGCTCGGTAAAATCGGCTACCGCGCTGACGGGACGTTTTTCGCTTTGCAGGATATCAAAGGATACTTCCGCATGACGAGGAATGATCGCGCCTTGCCAACGGCGGGGACGGAACGGGCTGATCGGGGTCAAAGCCAGTACGTTGGAAGTCATTGGCAAAATCGGGCCGTGCACCGAAAAATTATAAGCCGTGCTGCCCGCCGGCGTTGATACCAGCACGCCGTCGCAAACCAGATTGGACAGCTTTTGAATGCCGTCGATGCTGATGGAAATATCCGCCGCCTGCCGGCTTTGCCGCCACAAAGACACTTCGTTAAAAGCTCTGGCCCGTTTTTGCTTTCCGTTTGCGGCCAGCGCGTCCATAATCAAAGGGTGCAGCGTGATTGAATCCGCATTGTTCAGGCGTTCTTCCAGATCTTCTTCCTGATACTTGTTCATTAAAAAACCGACGCTGCCGCGGTTCATGCCGTAAAACGGAATACCTTTGCCGATATGTTTGTGCAGCGTTTGCAGCATAAAACCGTCGCCGCCCAGAACAACAAAAACGTCGGCTTTGGCGCAACCGGCCGTACCGTATATTTTTTGCAGCCGCCGCAGCGACTTTTGAGCGATTTCCGTCGTGTCTGCCAAAAAACAGATCTGCCGCATTTTCTTTCCCCGAGTTTATAGACTTTCCGTTGGGAAGCTTTTATAATACAGAAAATTCGAAGAAATAAAAACAGGAAAAGACTGATGAAAAATTTATCGGGACGCTTTTGTATTGTTTGCGGTTTGTTCTTGGTCGGAATACTGCCCTCTTCCGCTTTCGCGGCAAAGTATTCGGGGGCGGCCAGCCGTCAGTTTTCGGCGGACAGGAACGCTTCTGAAAAGCCGGCTCTGCCGCCGGAAGCGTCGTCAATGCCGCAGGAGGATTTAAAGGCCGTTTCCCCGATTACTTTTGACGAGCTGCGCCTGTTTGCCCGTGACTGGCTGAAATATGCGCGCTGGTTAAAAACGGACGGCAATCAATATAAGGCTGTCGCTTATCTGGGGGTGTCGGCCGCCGCAGATTATCCGCCCGAAGTCGTTAAATGGATGGACGCGCACGGCTGGGCCGTCGATCGTTTTTTCCTGCTGGAACGAAAATTTCGTATAACTCTTTCCGTTCTGGAACAGGAAAACAAACAGACTAATTTGCTGAGGCATTTGGAAACTCAAATCCGCCAGCTGGAAAAAAACGATAAAATGCCTGCGGAACAGAAAAAAAGCCTGAAAGAACAGTATGCCGGCACGATCCGGACCGTCCGAGCGGCTACCAGCGCCAAAGCGCCCGTAACTCCGGAAGAATACGAATTGATCAAACTGAATCGTGAAGCTTTGACGCGGATTTTAAGCGAATAACCGGCCTTACAGAGAAATCAGGGGAATATTGTCACGATTTTCGGAAACGATCCATCGGGCGGCATGGTACATCATAATGCCGACAAACGCCCCCATAACGGCGTCGCTGATGAAACATTCCGCCGTTAAAACGACCGATAACGTTATCAATCCCGCCAGCGCATACATCAACCTGCTGATTTTCGGCAGAAAATAAGCCGACGCCATAATCACGGCCCACAGACTTTGAACGCTGAAACTGGGGAAGGAAGTTTCCGTAACGCGGAAACGAAAGGCCGAAAAACCGTATAAACGCATTGTATCCAGAAATTCCGGCGTATACCGGCCGGCCAGAATATTGATGACCAGCGTAACCACCGAAGACAGCGACAACGTCAGAAGAATAAATAAAACGGCGTGAGCTTTCTGCAGATTCTTTTCAAATACTTCCGTTGTCAGGGATAACCCCGCCACAGCCATGTAAATCAGCCATAACGCGATCAGGATTAAAAACCACCACCCGGACGGATTGATTTCCGCCAGCGTGTAAAAAACGCCTTCTTTATTGTCGTTCAGGCAGGACAGGGCAAAGGGCTTGTCCAAAAAATTGATTGAAAAAGCGCAAAACAGGCACACATAAATAAAGGCGGCCGTTTTGGGCTGTTCTTTTGTAAAAGCGGCGGTAATTTCCTTTGCCCGGATCAAACGGGGACGCAGGTTGTTCCATTTCAGAATCTCTATTGTTTTTTGGACGGTGGGTCGGCGGGACAGCCGGGAAAAAAAATCCTTTGCTTTTTGTGACGTCGCGGCCGCGAAAGTCTTTATCCGTTCTGAAATATTTGTCTTAACAACCATAGCTTTATCCGATAAATTTGAATTTATGCTACTATAACATAAGAAAAAATCAAGGTTAAGGATTCTCTTTATGTTTTTTGACGGTCTTGTCCGGGACTGAAGGCTTTTGTTGAAATTTTTTTCAAAGGAATGTTAAAATAAGCGCCGAAAGGAAAGAAACGCGATGAAAGCTGTCTGCCTTTTATTTATGATTTTTTTTATGTGGGGAACCGACGTTTCCGCGCAGGTGGTTGATATGCGCGCTTACAGCCGTCAGCGCGGGTTTAAGGCTTATCGTGCCAAGACGCCCGCGCCCGTGCAAAAACGGCAGGCGGCTCCGGCGGCGGGACAAAACCGGCAGGCGGTTCCGGCCGGAAACGCTCAGGTCGGCGAATCGGGAAAATCAGATAACAAAAAATCAGCCGATTCCTCGGCCCAAACCGCGGAAATGCGTGAATATATCCAGAATAATCCGCATGTCCGGCCTGATATTTAAAAAAGGATAAATAAATTATGCGGTTGGCGGTATTTGTACTTTTATGGATCTGCTTTTTTTATCAGGAATCAAACGCGCAGGTGGTTGATATGCGTGCTTACAGCCGACAGCGCGGATTTAAAGCTTATTCTGTACGGCAGCAGGCTTATGTTCCGCCCGTCCGCCGGGTGACGCCGGCGCGGAACAAAGCGGAACCCGCAGGAAATAACGCCGAGCTGTCCGCAGATCGGCCGAAACATAAAATTCAGCAGACGGGGGTTAAGGTTTTTCAGGAAAAAGACGAAGACAAAGTGATGAATTTTAATGTCGAAAATCCTGAATTTGATAAACTGAGCGATTATAAAAAACAGGATCTGATGAAACGGATCTCTTTTAAAAAGAATACGAATTAGGTGAAAAATGAAATATGCAGTTTTAGCTTTAGGTTTTCTTTTGTTGGGCCAAGCGCCGGCTTTCGCCGTTTGTTCGGGCGGTTTTGACGGCAGCGACGGCTCTTTGTCGGGGTGTTCCGAAATGGGGGCGTTGGGCGATTTGATTTACGAACGCGATCAAACCGGCCGGGTCATGCGAAAAAGAGACGACGCCGAAATCAAACAGTATTTGATGAAAACGGTTGAAGATCGTCTGAAAAAACGCGGAATTTCAATGAAGAACAAAGACGGACAGCCGGTAATAAAGATCAATCAGGAAAATGTGGTGTTTGATTTGTTCAATCAGAACGGGGATAAAATCTTTACTTATACGGTTGATATGGAAAAAGGGGTTCCCCAAAATGAAAAAGACGTGATCGAATCCCGTGAAGCCTATGATCTGCAAAAGGCAAAAGGAAAAGCCGAACGTAAAGGGCGTATTGAAAAAATTCAGGCAATGGCCGAAAAGATAAAGGCTGAAGAAATTGAAAAGAAAGCGGCGGCTAAAAAATGAAACGTCTGATACTGGGTGGGGCGGTTTGTTTGCTGGCCGCCTGCGTTATGCAAAAAATCCCCGATTCAAAAACGCCGCTGATGCTGGAAACGGCCGTTGACAGCGATTTGCTGATTCTTCAGACCGAGGACGTCCGGATCGCCGACGTTAAAGAAAAGCGGATCGCGTATGAATATAACGATCAAAATATCCGCCTGTCGCAGCTGGGGGATCATGCCCGCCGGTTCTGCGAAGGCAAAGGACGCGACACGGTGCTGGTCGACATGCGCCTGACAGCGCGGGAAGGGTTCCGCCGCGCTACGTTTGAATGCAAAGATAAACCGATTTTAATCCCTTAAGGTTAAGGCCCGCAGTACATACAAGCGCAGTTCCGAAGACAGGCTGCCTTTTCTGTCGGCGTCAATGCGCGTGATCAGTTCTGCCGGCGTTAAATTCCGGCGTGCGGCCAGCTTTTTTAATTCCTCCCAGAATTCGGGTTCCAGAGAAACGCTGGTGCGGTGTCCGGCAATCATGACGGAATATTTTCGGATACTCATTTTTTAATCATCTGTTTGTAAAAATCGTTTCCTTTGTTGTCCGTCAGGACAAAGGCGGGAAAGTCTTTGACGGTGATCTGCCAGACGGCTTCCATGCCCAATTCGGGAAAATCAATGCAGCGGCAATCCGTAATATAGGCTGCTGCCGTCTGTGCCGCTGCGCCGCCCAAAGTGCCCAGATAAAAACCGCCGTTTTCCCGGCAGGCTTCCGTTACGATTTGCGATCTGTTCCCTTTGGCCAGCATAATCAGTGACGCGCCGTTTTTCTGCAGCAAATCAACATAGGAATCCATACGTCCCGCCGTCGTCGGCCCGAAAGAACCGGAAGGCAGGCCGTCCGGCCGTTTTGCCGGTCCCGCATAATAAATCGGGAATTTTTTTAAATAATCGGGCAGAGGCTTGTTTTGATCCAGCATTTCTTTAAAACGGGCATGCGCGATGTCGCGGGCGACAATCAGCGTTCCGTTCAAAGTCAGACGGTCGCCGACTTTTAAAGTATTCAGATCGGCCAGAGATTCTGCGATATCCCGGTTTAAATCAATATTTGTTCCCGTCGCGGACAGGACAGACTCTTTTATATCCGGCAGATACTGCGCCGGATTTGTTTCCAGCTGTTCCAGAAAAACGCCGTCCGGCGTGATTTCGGCCAGAATATTTCTGTCGGCGACGCAGGAAACGCCGATTCCGATTGGCAGAGAAGCTCCGTGACGGGGCAACCGAATGATACGTGCGTCCAGACAGAAGTGACGTCCGCCGAATTGCGTCCCCAGACCGTTTTGATTGATCAGGGGCAACAGTTCGTTTTCCAAATCCGTATCTCTGAATCCTGCTTCGGTCGCGGGCAGAGCGTCCAGCGCTTTGGCCGAAGCAAGCTTGACCGTTTTTAAATTCATCTCGGCGCTTAACCCCCCGATAACGACGGCCAAGTGGTATGGCGGACAGGCCGAAACGCCGATCTCCGTTATTTTCCGAATCAGGAAATCCGTTAAAGCCTGTTTGTTCAGCAATGCTCGAGTCTGTTGAAACAAAAAGGTTTTATTGGCTGATCCACCGCCTTTGGCGATGAACAAAAAACGAAAAGAATCGCCTTTGACGGCGCTGAGGTCAATCTGCGCGGGCAGATTCGTATTACTGTTTTTTTCCGAAAACATGGACAACGGAATATTTTGCGAATAGCGCAGATTTAAAGAGGTATACGCTTTTTTTATCCCGCGGGTCAAAGCTTCGGTTTCCGTGCCGTCCGTTAATACCCGGTGTCCTTTTTCGCCGATGACAATCGCCGTTCCCGTATCTTGGCACAGCGGCAAAACCATGCCTGAGGCAATGTTGGCGTTTTTCAGAAATTCCAGCGCGGCGAACCGTTCGTTCGGCAAGGACTGCGGATCGTCAAATATGGTTCGGATTTGCGACAAATGGGCGGGACGCAGCAGATGCGACACGTCGCGGAAAGCGGCAAAAGCCAAATCTTCAAAAACCTGATCCGGAACATGCAGATATCCGTTTTTGCAAACAACGGGATCGGTTTCGATTTTTTTGAAGTCGGCCGGGGCGGGAAAGAGCATATTTATTTCTTTTTGCGAAAAGCGTTTAAACTGACGACGTTTTCCTGATCGGATTCGGGTTTGTGTTTCTTTTCTTTCTTTTTTTCAGGTTGAGGCGGTTCGGGAGTGAATGAAACGGCGAACTGCGCGAAAGGATCGGCGAACCGGACAATGGCCGCGAACGGGACAAAGATTTTTTCCGGAATGTTTCCGAAACTGAGTACGACGGAAAAAGCGTCGTCGGAAACTTCCAGGTCGCTGTATTCGTGCTGTAAAACGATCGTAATTTCTTCGGGATAGGCGGCTTTCAGCCGGTCGGACAAAACCACGTCGTCGCGCGGCGTTTGAAAAGTGATGTAAAAATGGTTGCCGTACAGGCCGTTTTTCTGTGCGGACAACAACGCATCGTGCACAACGTGTAGCAATGCTTTTTCAACCAGTCGTTCATAAGAAATTTCTGTCATCGATATCCTTAAAGGCAGAAAAGATTAAAAATAATGGGACACTTCTGTTGCTAGGCAAGTCCCCGCCCCACCCGAAGCGCTCAAGCCCCGGGGATTAAGTTCGGTCGTCCGGCCGCATTACGCAGCGAGAGCAACCTGAGTGCGATTATCATTCGCATTTAAAGTTATAGCCCGATAACGGTGGTACAATGCCGGATGCAGATCCTGTCTTTACTACGCGCGTCGATCCTGTTTCGTCCCCCTTTGCTTGAATCCGTTTTATAGCTCATCTGTACGGTCGGTCCGGTTCTCAAATACTCACGTACGATAAAGTACGCTCCGTTTCTGCGATCCGGTCCTTCCTTCATATGAACTCTAAAACGAATTCACATGAACAAAGATAAGCTCATCTGTACGGTCGGTTCGGTTCTCGAATATAAAGTACGCTCCGTTTCTGCGATTCGACCGCCGGATGAAATGGTGGAGACGCCGGGTACCGCCCCCGGGTCCGCTACGCCTATTCCGCAGGGCGTTTAGCATCATAGCCGGATAAATCCGGCAACTAAGAGTATAAGGATTCAAAACACTGAAAGCAAGAGGGAAAGACTTTTGAAAAAAGATTGACCTTGTTTTAACGGGGAAAGTTATTTAATCTCTACTTATCTGCATGCGGTAATTGTTCCGTTTGCAAACAGAGTCTGAAAAAAACAGGTTCGGAGCCGTAGAAAGCTCTTGTACAAGCGGTGTTTGATATAAATGCCGACAATCCGTTTCGCATGATGAGGAACGGAATTATATCCCCGATTTCTTTTGTGGATCGGGGAGGATTTGACGTATGTTCAGAAGCCCCGATTCATGTCGTCGGCTTTAAAGGTCAATCGTCATTCCATGCAATGATTCTGAACTCTCCGACCGCCTGATTTCAGGCGGTTTTTTGTTGTTATGGAAGATGTGAATCGGGAAATGAAATTAAGAAATCTTTATCTCATTTTTTTATTAACGGGTTGCCAGTCTAATAATTTCATAGATTGGTACGAAGCTGAATTGACTTTAACGCCGAGAGTTCTGACAAAAACAGAGGTAAAAGTGATTGAAACGTTGCGTTATCAGGAAAAAATAAAGTCTTTGACGGATCAAGGGTATGTGATTGTCGGAACGTCTATGTTTAAAGGCGGGTGGGAACCTCGTTATTTGGCCGTTGAAGCGGCGATGCAATACGGGGCGACGGTTGTCGTGATTACATCAAAAACCGTCGGGAGTGTAACGCAAAATTATAATGTCACCGTGCCGCGTGAAAATGTCGGCGTGTATCGGGGCAGTAACGGTTCGCACGGCACGTTCATCGGTGTGTCCGCACAAAATGTCAGTGGCAGTTACAGCTTTGATCTTTTGGAACAAAAGGCCACGTTTCTGGCAAAAAAGGATAATGAACAATGAAAAAAATATGTGTTATTTTTTTGTTTTTGTCAGGTTGTGCTTCTCATACGTATTATTATCCGAACATTCCAAAAGATTATGCCGTTTCTGAGATTACGGAAAAAGAAAAATCAGAAGTTAGTATTTCCGTAGAAGCTTCTTTGGTTAATATTCAACAATACGAACTTCACGAGGAATGGAAAAAAAATACAGCACGTTTTTTGAAAGAGGAATTAAATAAAAGCGGATTGTTTAAACGGGTCAGATTCGCTTTACCCAGTGAAAAAAGTGATTTTCATATTCATTTTTCTTTCTTTGAAGGAGGGACTTCTCAGGAAGATCGTTTAACTGCGGCGATCACTTTCGGTTATACATTAGGAGCAATACCAGTAACTGTGCATAACACATCAGATGTGGTTATGACGATCTATTATAAAGGAATAGAGATTTATTCCCTTGTCGCTCCGCATTATACAAGAACTTGGATATGGACGCCTTTAATAGTGTTTCTCCCGATTACAATACCGTTAAACTGGCCGGATAAGACAAGGTATATTCGCTATTTTCTTTGGCAGATTGAACAAAACAAGCTGTATAATCCGTCTTATTTTATTTCTCAAAGGCATTAAATTCGTAATCGGAAACAAATCTTGCGTCTTCATCGTTCGTGTTTTAAACTGCCCGCATGTTTTTTGTTTTTAGACCAAGGTGAACTTGTCATGGAATTAACCGCAGATCAAAAACGGGAAATTGATGAATTGACGGCAACGACGTATATGACAAAACGGCCGACCGTTCCCGCGCTTGAAGAAATTCTTTATAAACCTTTTCCCGTTTTAAACCACGGGTTTATTCGCGTTGTTGATTATATGGGCGACGATTCGGCAATCGTGCAGGCGGCGCGCGTGTCTTACGGCCGCGGAACAAAAAAGACTTCGCAGGATAAGGGATTGATCAATTATCTGATGCGTCACCGCCACACATCGCCGTTTGAAATGTGTGAAATCAAGCTGCATGTCAAGCTGCCGATTTTTGTTGCCCGTCACTGGGTGCGTCACAGAACGGCCAGCATTAACGAATATTCGGCGCGCTATTCCATTCTGGACCGTGAATTTTATTTCCCGAAGTTTGAAGATATGGCCGCGCAGGCGACCGAAAATCATCAGGGACGCGGCGAAACCCTTTCCATGGAAGAAGCACAGCAGGTTTTTGACATTTTAAAAGCCGACGCTTTGAAGTGTTATGACGATTACGAATATATGCTTAACGAAAATCCGGACGGCACGCGCAAGGATGAAAGCCGCAAAGGATTGGCCAGAGAGCTGGCGCGCATGAATCTGCCCGTCAACGTATACACGCAGTGGTACTGGAAAACGGATTTGCATAATCTGTTTCACTTTTTGTCTTTGCGGGCCGAGGCGCACGCGCAAAAAGAAATCCGCGATTATGCCAATATTATTTTGGATATTTGCCGCAAATGGGTTCCTTTGGCCACCGAAGCGTTTGAAGAACATCGATTAGGCGGTACGCATTTGTCCAAAAAAGGACTGGACGCCGTGCGCCGCATGATTAACGGCGAAAAAATCGACCGGGAAAGCTGCGGGTTGATGAAAGGCGAATGGAACGAACTGAAAACAATTTTGGGAATCGGGGAATAAAATATGGCTGATGATAAAAGCCCGTGGGGCAATAATACCAATGATGACGATCAAAATCCGTGGAAGCCGCGTCAGGACGATGCCGTTCCGCCGGATATTGAAGATCTGCTGCGTAAAAGCCAGGATAAAGTCCGCCGGATAATGAAAGGCGGCAAAAACAAAAAAGGGTTTGATTTTAAAAGCTTTTGGGGAATTGCCGGCATTGTTGTGTTGTTGTGGCTTTTAACCGGGTTCTACCAGGTTCAGCCGCAGGAACAAGGGGTTGTGCTGCGTTTCGGAAAGTATGCCTATACAACGGCACCGGGGTTGCATTATCATTTGCCGTATCCGATCGAAACGGTTTTGACGCCAAACGTGTCGCGCGAAAACCGTATTGAAATCGGTTTCGTTTCCGAACCGATCCGCCGCAGGAATTCTGTCCGTAATCTTCAGGCTGAAAATATTGCTTTGACAGGGGACGAAAATATTGTCGAGGTCAATTTTACGGTGACTTGGAAAGTCAAAAACGCCGGTGATTTTCTGTTCAATGTCCGCGATCCCGAATCGACGGTGCGCACGGCGGCCGAAAGCGCCATGCGCGATTCGATCGGGGTAACGCCGATTATGGAAATCATTGCCGATGACCGCAAAGGCGTACAGGAACGGGCGGAAAAAACGCTGCAGACTTTGCTGGACAGGTATAAAACGGGAATTGCCGTTACATCGATTCAATTGACCAAGGCCGATGCACCGGCGCAGGTTATTGATGCGTTTAACGACGTGCAGCGCGCCAAAGCCGACAAAGAACGTTTAAGCAATGAAGCCGAAGCTTACCGCAACGATATTTTGCCGCGTGCCCGCGGGGAGGCGTCTCGCATTATCAGCGAAGCCGAAGCATATAAATCGCGCGTTATTGATGCGGCCAAAGGGGACAGCGCCCGCTTTACCGCGGTGCTGGAAGAATATCTGGCGGCAAAAGAAGTCGTGGCCAGACGGTTGTTCCTGGAAACAATGGAAGACGTTTACAGCCGCGTTGATAAAGTCATTGTCGATAAAGAAGCCGGCGGCGTCGTGCCGTATCTGCCGTTAAACGAATTGAACAAAAAGAAATAGGAGAACGAAGCGATGAAACCGCAGATTAAATTGATTTTCGGCATTGTTGCCGCGGCTGTTGTGATTGTTCTTCTGGATTCTTTGTTTATTGTTCCGCAGACGCAGCAGGCGATTGTGATTCAGTTCGGCGAACCCAAGCGGGTTATTCAGAATCCCGGACTGCATGTCAAAGTGCCTTTTATTCAGAACGTGATTCTGTACGATAACCGTTTGCTGGGGTTGGATCCGCCGGCGAAAGAAGTGCTGCTGTCGGATAAAAAGCGTATTGTCGTTGACGCGTTTCTTCGGTTTAAAATTGTCAATCCGTTGTTGTTTTATCAGGCTTTGCAGACCGAAGAAATGGCTCATTCCCGTTTAAGCGACGCGACGGTTTCATCTTTGCGCGACGTGCTGGGGAAATATGACATGAAAACGATTTTATCGCCAAAACGAACGGAGATTATGGCGCAGATCCGCGACGAGGTCGATTCCAAAGCCAAAGCTTTCGGGGTTGAAGTCGTTGACGTGCGGATTCGTCGCGCCGACCTGCCGGAAGAAACGTCGCAGGCCGTTTACGCGCGCATGCGTTCCGAACGTGAACGCGAAGCCAAAGAATTCCGTGCTCAGGGCCAGCAGATGAATCAGAAAATCAAGGCCGAAGCAGACAGGGACAAGGTTCGGATTATCGCCGAAGCCCAGAAAAACGCGCAGGTTTTGCGCGGGCAGGGCGATAAGGAAGCCGCGCGCATTTGGGCGAAAGCCTCTAAGCGCGACAAGGATTTCTATGCGTTTTACCGTTCTTTGGAGGCTTATAAAAAATCAATGCAGGCCGAAGGAACGTCTTTGGTGATTTCGCCGGATTCCGAATTTTTTAAATTTTTCGGAACCTTACCAGCCGGCGTAAACCGTTAACGCCGGAGAAAGCAGATGCAGGATCTGGCCGTCGCTTTTGCGCTGACTTTTGTTATCGAAGGGATATTTTATGCGCTGGCGCCTGAAAAAGTGCAGGCCATGATGCGCGAATTGATTGCTCTGGATCCCGAAACGCTGCGCAAAGCCGGATTGCTGGTCGCGTTAATCGGCGTCATTTTTGTCGTTATGCTCAGGGGGCCGTAAAGATGTTTAAAGTCGTTTTCGGCCTTGTTCTGCTTGTTTCGTTGCCCGTGTCGGCGCAGACGGTTGTTTCTTTCGCAGATGCGGTTCAAAAGGTGCTGCCTTCGGTTGTCAGTGTTTCCGCGGCAAAAGTACAGGCTGAACCGCCTGAAATGATGCTGGCTTTGCGCGGATCGCCCTTTGAACAGTTTTTCAAGGACGTTTACCGTGACGGCGGATTTGACGCGCCGAAATCCATTTTGCTGGGGTCCGGTTTGATTTACGACCGTGACGGTCATATTGTCACCAGTGCGCATGTTGTTGAAAATATCGACGAAGTCATGGTGACAATGAATGACGGCGCCGTTTTGACGGGAAAAGTTGCCGGCCGGGATCCGAAAACGGATTTGGCGGTCGTTCGGGTGGAAGGAAAAAACCTGTCTCCTGTCGTTTTAGGGGATTCTGACGCCGCGCGGATCGGCGATCCCGTTTTGGCCGTCGGCAATCCTTTTGGTCTGGGCAATACGGTAACGGCCGGTATTATTTCGGCGCGTTCCCGGGATATTCAGGTCGGACCTTATGACGATTTTATTCAGACGGACGCGGCGATTAATCGCGGAAATTCCGGCGGTCCTCTGTTTAATGCCGCGGGGCAAATGATCGGCGTTAATACGGCGATTTTCTCTCCGTCCGGCGGCAGTGTCGGTATTGCCTTTGCCGTCCCGTCCAAAATGGTGAAAACGGTTGCCGACGCTTTGATCAAAGACGGTGTCGTCAAGCGCGGCCGGCTGGGATTGAAAATACAGACGGTCACGCCGGAAATGGCCGAAGAGCTGAAAATGACCAAACCGCACGGCGCAATGGTCGCCGGCATTGATCCGGCGTCTGCAGCGGCACGGTCAAAAATTCGGACCGGGGACGTTGTCATTCGTTTTAATCGGCAGGACGTACCGTCCATGCGGGCTTTGCCGCGCATGGCCGCCGAAACGCCGGTCGGAACAACGGTGCCCGTGACGGTTTGGCGCGACGGGAAGGCTGTCGAGGTATCTTTGACTCTGTCCGAAATGCCCGAACCGGCGCAGGCGCAGGTCTTGCCGGACGGAAAAGATCAGGCGGGGACTTTCGCGACGAAAACTCTGCCGCTTTTAGGCGTTGCGGTTGCCGAACTGACGCCGGAAATCCGACAAAAATTCCGCCTGCAAAAGAACGCGGCCGGTTTGGCCGTCGTCAGCGTTCTGCCCGGGTCGGACGCCGCGTTAAAAGGACTGACGCCGGGGGATTTGCTGGTTGAATTGGACAGGAAGAAGCTGTCTGATTTTCAGGCGGCGGAATATTGGGAAAAAGAAGCCGCCGAAATGGGGCAGGAATCCGCGTTTGTTTTAATTGACAGGGACGGCGAACGTTTCTTTGCCGTCGTCAGATTTATTCCCGTACCTTAGGCGAAAAAAATGCGTGTCGACTTTTATCATTTGCAAAAATCTTCTTTAGAGCAGGCTTTGCCGATGCTGGCGGAAAAAGTGTATGCAACGGGAAAACGTTTGTTGATTAAAACGGAATTGAATGAAAAGGCGGAATATCTCAATACGCTGTTATGGACGTACCGTCCGGATTCATGGCTGCCGCACGGTTCGGAATCGGACGGAAACGAAACTGATCAGCCCGTGCTGATTACGACGCGGAACGGCAATTTAAACCAGGCGGAAATGGTTATGCTGGTTGACGGAGGAACGGTTGAGGAAATTCAGTCGTTTGAACGTTGCCTGAATTTATTTAACGGTCACGACGAAACGGCGGTGCAGCAGGCGCGCGAGCTGTGGAAAGCTGTCGTAGACGCCGGGTTGGAAGCCTATTATTGGCAGCAGAACGACGCCGGAAAATGGGAAATGAAAGCGTCCAAAGTTCCCGAAAAATAAAGCCGGCTGCCGATATTGGCATAAATCGAATATTATTTTTTATCGTCCTGTTGACGTGTGCCTGCGCAAAGCGGCCGCCGTATTGCCCAGCGAAGCGACAACAGTTTTAATGCCGAAAGCTTGTTTCGACGGTTTTTTCTTTAATCCCTGCAGGATATCTTTGGATACTTTGCGCGTTGAAGAAAAGCGCGATAAGATGTTTGCGGTCGCTTTTTTCAGATCCTGCTTGATCTTGTGCGCTTTTTCATACAGACGGATTCCCAAAACGGCCGATACCGGGTTATGAAACAACGGCTGCGGCGGCAGTTTCAAATCGGCTTGATGCAAAGCTTTGTAAGCAAAGACAACGCAGTTCCCGGAAAAAATACTGTATTTCGGCGGGTTGGCTTTTTCCTTTTCAACATAGGATTTAATTTTATCATACTGCTTGGGCGTAATATGATAAACCATTTTGTCGTCATAAGGTTCTTTGGAATCATCAGCGACAAATCCTTGATACTTCCCGCTGACCAGCAGAGGCAGTTTTTCTTTAAAGCTCAGATTTTCATTTTCTGGCAGCGCGGTCGCCGCATGAAAACCGTAAACGGTTTCTTTGCCGTTCTGATCGGTCAGGCCGATAAAAGCATGCCCCGTAACGGCGCCGACGTCGGCTTCGCGTTTCATAACCGCGTCCTTTAAACGGGAAGGAATTAAAAATCCCGGAGATTCAAGATAAAGCGTCGCTTTGCAGGAACGATTGTCCGCCATGGCGTTATTCCTCTTTTTCTTCGCTGTCGTCGGCTTCGTCTTCTTCCAGCGCTTTGACCATTGCAAAAGCATTATGCAGCGAATCAATTTTCATTTCGTTGTCCATGTCTTCGGACGTTAAAATTTCACGCACCCATTCATATTCGGACTGATCGGCATAACCGGCCGGCAGGCGCCACAGAAAATCAACGACCAGCATCATGTCGGATTCCGTATCAAAACCATATTCCAGCGCCGTCTGACAATCGTCGATCAGTTTGTTTTTCAACGCTTCGTCGTCCATTTCCTTTGTTTGTTCGGGAAACGTTGATTTCAGGTATTTCATACCGCGGTGAATAAAACGTTCGGCTTCCAGTTCTTCTTGTTTTGACATATCGGATCCTTTTTTAATTTAAAAAACAGTGTGACAGAAAAAAGCGGGTTTGAAAAGGTTTTTGTCTAATATTTTTTCAAAAGGCTATTTTTCTTTTGTTTTTAAAAGATTTTTTTTCATGTTTTTCCAAAAATCAGCGGCGGAGAATTCGATTTGCAAAGCTTCTCGCGCGTCTTTTTGATCTTGATCATCGTTACATTCGGCGGTTTTTTCGGCTTCCCTGATATAGCTTTTATGAATTTTAAACGCCGCCAGCAGCCATATTCCCGAAAACAAAATACCGACATAAGGCAGAATACGTTCAACGGCGATGGCGTCGTTTGTCTGTAATTTGCCGATAATAATGATTGCGGTCGAACCGATGACGCCGCCCAAAGGATTTAGCACGCCTTCCAGCAAAGTTCTGATTTTACCGCGGACGGCGCGGGCGAAAACGTTAAAAGACACCTGCACGGAATTGGATTGAACCGACATGCCGATCAGCGTCTGCATAAACATAGCGGCGACAATGGGGAATAATCCCGGCGAAAGCAGAATTACGATAAAGCAGATAATCTGCGAACAGGGCAGGAATAAAAATCCGCTGCGCACGCCGGTGATTTTCAGCAGTTTTGATCCCAGAAACGTTTGGATCAGCAAAGCCGTTACATTTGCAACGGTCGTATATCCGCCGTAAAAGGACGCCATTTCTTCCGAAGTCGTATACGTTTTATCCAACGTTTTGGCGTAACAGAAATCAATAATCGTGCACACAAGCCAGAACGACATGAAAATGACGCTGAGATTTAAAGCGAAAGAAGAAGATTTGTAATGATGAAATCCTTCTTTAAAATTGGCGGCCAGAGCTTTCGGGCTGATTTTTTCTTTTTTCTGCGTCCGGCTGATCTCAGATTTTCTCAGCAGCCGTGTTAAAACGGCCGTAATGATCATCGCGGCCAGGATACATATGCCCCATGTGATAACCAGAGATTCCGTTTGAAAATATTTCGGCAGTCTGTGCGCCGTAAATCCGCCCGAAATGCTGCCGATCAAAGGCGCGGTTGTCAGCAGGGGATAAATGTCGGCCGCGCTTTTAGGCGTGAAAGTTTTATTGATCAGGTTCCAGGTCTGGATAATGAACACAGACGGAACCGAAATAATTAAAACGGCCAGAAAGATCAGCAGATATTTGAACTGCATCGGCGAAAAGACGGCCTGCGCGTCCAAAACGGCCAGATCCGCCGCCAAAATGACGATAAATCCGGCAAAAGAAATCTGCACCAGCTTTTCGCTGCTGAGCAGATCGGCAAAACACATTAAAAACAGATTTAATACAAATGATCCGATTGCCGAAAACAAAAAGAACCAGGACAGCGACTGGGTGCTGATTTTTTTGATTAAGATCGAATAAACGCCGGACCAGCCCGCGCCGTGGCCGAAGTTGATTAAAAAAAGAATAACCCAAAACAAAACGGTCAGAATTAATAACGGGCGGCCGTATTCTTTTATTTTCATTATTTTACTTCCAGATATTCATCAATGAGATACGGTATATAACGTTTTTGCGGGTCAAACGGCAGACGTTCGACAACGGGCAGAGGTTTGCCCGTCGGCGGCGTGTCGCCCCAGTTGCCGGCGGCGCTCCAGACAAACGGCGCGGCCAGAACGGATTTTTCGGGAAAAGTATCCCGTGACACCATTGCCAGAAAAGCGTCGGGGCGTTCAAAAATAAAATGTCTGCCGGCCGCCGAAATGCCCATATCACGCATGGCGTTGATGTCTGTTTGGACTTTTCCGGTTTTTATATGGCGTTCATATAAAATCATTGCGTCAACCGGCATTCTCGACACCACGTCTGGCAGCCGCCAGAAGCTCATTCTCTGCTGAACACGGGGGCGTTTGTTTTCGTTAATGAAAATAATAAAGTCCAGTCCGCCGTTGTTTTGCAAAGCGTCGCCGTTGCGATCCATTTTAAAGTACCAGAAATTTTCGTCTTTGCCGGCGTAAAAATTCGTCATGTTTTTGTTGCCGGCAAACGACGCCAGTTTCGGCAGGTCTGCGGGAACGGCTGTTTGCGGATCCTGCGTTTCAAAAGAAAAGCGTACGCCGTCGGCGGCAAAAATAACGGCGTCCGTTTTGTCCTGCAAAACGGGCAGTAAAACGTCTTTTTCCGTAGTGTCCAAAGTGCCGCGGAACGTTTCGGACAGCTGGCCGTCGCCGAAAACGTCATACGCGTTCAGTTCGACTTTTCCCTGTCCCTGCAACAAACGGAGCAGGCCGCCTTGATCGGGAATGTCAAAGACAAATGCCGTTTTCGCATGCGAAGTTTCTGTTTTGCCCGGTTCCGGAACAACGACGTTTAACTGTGCCAGCGATGTTTTTCCTTCCTGTAAAAGGGCGGGATCAAACGTATCGAATTTGAAAACAAACGTGCTGTATGGCGGCAGGTCTTTAACCTGCAAAACACCGTCGTTTAATGCGGCGGAAATCCGTTCATGATCTGCGAAAATCAATTCCGCTTTGCCTGCCCGGTATTTGGACAGGTCCGCCGTGAATGTTTCAGCGGTTTTTCCCAGATTGATAATGACGACAGCCGTGTCGGAACCGTTATTTAAAAGGTAGGCGTAAACATTGTCGTTTCCCGTATTGACTGCAAATCTGCGGCCTTTGAAAAACAGTTGCGGATATTTGTTCTTTAATTCAAACAGGCGACGGTAATGATTTAAAAGGGAGTGTTCGTCTTTATCCTGTGCTTTGACATTCCAATCGCGGTAATCATCGGTGATCGGGACAACCGGCGTATATGATGTCGTAAAGCCGCCGTTTTTGGAATTATCCCACGCCATTGAAGCAACGGTTGCGTGAAACCATTTGTTTTTAAAATCGTTGAAGTCGGAAAATCCCTTAATGCCGATTTCGTCGCCGGCATACAGTTTGATATGCGCCGGAGTTAAAATTAAAACCGAAGCAATCGTTTTTAATTTTTCGGGCGTCGGGTCTTTGATCCGGGTCGCGACGCGCGCGCCGTCGTGATCGGAATGATAAATCAGCCGGTCTTTCAGCGGCGTCAGTTTATAGACGGCCGGATTGCTGAAAAAAGAATGCAGGTAAGGCGCCGAATACAATAAATCCAGATTGGTTTCCCTGTACGGATATACGTCGTTGATAAAAGTCGAATCAAACATCAGATCAAACATTTCCCGGCCGGGAACGACGTAGGCGACGTCATTGGGAATGGGAACCGTTTCGGCGATCAATACTTTTTCCGAGCCGTATTTTTCCTGAATATGCCGGCGCAGTTTTTTCCAGAATTCAAAATTTTCCGGCTGATGATACTGTTTTTCCTGTCCGGGGCCGTTAATAAACAAATGTTTAGTCGCGTCAACGCGGAAACCGTCCGCGCCCGCGTCCAGCCAAAAATCAACGACGGAAAGGATATATTCCTGCACTTCGGGATTATGATAATTCAAAAACGGCGAATTACCCCACAGGGAATAATAATATCCGCCGTAAGGCAGAGGTTTCCATGCGGACGATTCAAATTGTTCTTTGTAATCGTTGAAATTCATCCATTCGCCTTCGGGAATAACGGGCGAAGTAATAATCCAGTCTTTGTATTTGCTGTCGGGATTATTTAAAATATCCTGAAAAAACGGGTGTTCTACGGAAATGACGGTTGTGATAAAGTCCAAAACGATATGCAGCCCGCGTTTGTGCGCTTCTTTGGTCAGCGTTTTGAAATCTTCCATCGTTCCGTAATCGGGGTGGATATTTTTAAAATCCGTAATTTCATATCCGTAATGGCTGCGCGGCATTTCAGGCACGTTCAAAGCCGGCGTGATCGGCAGCATATAAATCGTATTGACGTTCAGGCTGCGGACATAATCCAGTTTTTGGGTCAGCCCTTTTAAATCACCTTTGCCGTCGCCGTTTGAATCAAAAAAGGATTTAACGAAAACATGGTACATCGAAATCGTTTCGTACCACGGATACTGCGGTTTTTCGGAACAGCCGGACAGAACGCCGAAAAAAATGACCGTTGTCAGGGAAAACAATACCGTTTTGAAAAAATGCCGCGGAAAAATCATCTCTGCCATATCCTTGTGTTAAAAAATTTCCTTGCTGAAAGGATATAAAAGATTCAGGCGAAAGGCAATCTTTGTAACAGGTTTTTGGCTTTTGAAAGGATCGGCCGCGTCAACGGCGTTTTTCCAGCGCGAATAAATCCTGTTCCGCGTTCGACAGTATTTCAACGCGCGCTTTGTACTTTTCCAAATCGCCGTGCGTGTTGATATCCGTCAGGGGCAGGTCGTCTTTTAACACGATTTCCTTAATATAATCGGAATGTTCAATCAAAGCCGGCGTCCAATGGGAATCTTCGGGAACAATCTTAACGACTTTGAATAAATCGCGCGGCCATAAAACGGGATTGTGGCGCACGGAATTAAAAGACGGCAAAACAACGGGAGGACGCTTTGCCTTGAAATCAAACGCGTCAATCAGTTTGTCAATATATTCTTCGGTGAACGCGGGCATGTCGGCCGGCAAAACGACCGCCCCGACAATATCGGGCGGCAAAACGGCCAGTCCCAGT